>FLOH01000667.1_pt1 | contig 66089 bp, 71 predicted proteins | sample 756751 | NCBI WGS metagenome assembly FLOH01 (sample SAMEA4026879, study PRJEB14308) | marine metagenome | biome: coastal water; material: water | depth 74 m
CCAGGACGGTGCAGTCACCACGACGACCTGTCGGGCATCGCCGATGGACGACAGTCGTGATGGATGGAATTCAGGAACGGCCACCGCCGGCGCTGCGCTCACCGTGGTGAGGAGCAGCATGCCGGCGATGGCCGCTACGAGTGTTCGGACGCTCATGCGTCCACAGTAGGCCGCGGACTACTGGACGACGGGAAGCCCTGCACCCTGCCAGCCGGTGATCCCGGACTCGAGCTCGTAGATGCCGTTGATCCCTGCGTTGGACATCTCCGCCACGGCGACCTGCGACCGATTGCCGCTGCGGCAGTAAACCGCGTAGGTGCCCGCCGGATCCAGGCCCGCGATCTGGTTCAGGAAGTCGGGGCCCTCGACGTTGTAGTTGACGGCTCCCTCAATGTGGCCCTCGGCGAACTCCTGTGGGGTACGCACGTCGATGATCTGCACACCGGGACTCGCGACGACCTCGGAGAAGCCGACGGCGTCGACTCGCTCGGGGGATGTCGGGGCGGCGGCGACGCCGGGACCTTCGACGGTGGTCTCGGTAGTGGTCTCTGCGGCGGCGGTGCTCTCGGTATCGGAGGAGCAGCCGGCGAGGCCGATGGTGAGGGTCATGAGGGCCGCACCGGCGGCCGCTATGTATCGCTTGTGCATACCCCCGAGGGTATCACGTCAGGACTGGGAGGCAGACGCCTCAGGGTGCGGACGGAGGCGTGCCTCCTGGGCGAGAGCCGTGGCGGCTCAGCGAGGCCAGGTGCTCGTTGTAAGCCTTGAGCTCGGCGTCCTCGTCGCGGTCGGCCTGCCGGTCCTTCCGGGTGGCCTCCTTGGCGTCACTGCGCGACCACTGCACGGCGATGGCGATCAGCACGATCAGGGAGGGGATTTCACCGAGCCCCCACGCAACCTGCCCACCGTCCAGGGTGTCCCGAAGCGGATCGGCGATCCAGTCGGGCTGGACGATGCCGTACCACTCGATCGCGAGGGGCTCCGTCCCCATCATCAGTGCAACGCTGAAGAAGCCGTGGATGGATATCGCCAGCAGCAGCATGACGAGCCGGCCCCAATACGGCAGCGGCCTAGGTCGCGGGTCGATGCCGATGAGCACCCAGTAGAAGAGGTAGCCGGACACGATGAAGTGCACCTGCATGAACACATGTCCGACGTGGCTGCCCATGAGCCACCCGAAGGCGGGTGTGAAGTACAGCCCGTACAGACCGATCACGTAGACGACGAACACGTAGAACGGATTGGTGAGCAGTCGCGTGATCCAGCTGTGCAGGAACCACACAAGCCATTCGCGCGGTCCGCGCTCGTTGCCGACCGCGGGCTTCAGCGCGCGCAGGGCCAAGGTAGCGGGGGCGCCCATGACGAGCAGGATCGGTGCGAGCATCGTCAACGTCATGTGCTGCACCATGTGCAGTCCGACCGAGACCTGCGAGTACACGGAGATGCCGGCGTTCGTGCACCAGATCACGACACCGATACCAGCGAGCCATGCGACGGTTCGCAGAACCGGCCACGCATCACCTCTGCGTCGAAGTCGCACAACTCCGAAGACGTAGAGCGCGGCAGCAACGAGCGACAGCGTCAGGAAAAGCGGATCGAGGTTGAACCCGAGAGTGACGTTGGCCAGGGTTGGAGCCGGTGGATAGGGGAAGCCGAGGAGGCTCTCCCCGTAGGTGTCGAGCAGCACCTCAACGCGGGGGGTGGGGCTCGAGGCGAGTGCCACTCCAAGCCCCACCGCGGCGGCCATCACCGTCAACTCCAGGCCCGCGATGCGCGCGAAGACGGATGCTCGGGAACTGCGCCCGATGCTGCCGATGACGCGCGATCGCATGATCCAGCCGATCACGGCAAGACCGAGGATCAACCCCGTCTTCATCAACACGACCTGGCCGTAGCCCGTCGTGAAGAGCTGGCCGATGTTGTCCAGGCGCGTGTATGCATTCGCAGCCCCACTGACCGCCAGCAGCAGGATCGCGATGAGCGCGATGGTGGCGAAACGTCGAGCCGGTCGTTCGAGCGGCATGTCGCGGCGCGCGGCATGCACAGCGAGGGCGAGTAGTCCGCCGATCCACAGCACGGCAGCCACCACGTGCGTGACGCCGGCCGTTGTCGCCAAGGCGTGATCCCCGAGCCCAGCTGCATGGCCAGCGATGGCGGGAAGGGATGCGCCTGCGACGGCCACGAGCAGCCACGCGGCTCCCGCTCCCGTCGTTGCCGTGATGAGGGAGCCGACGGCAACGACGAACGCGAGGATGGCCATGAATAGCAGTGCCCGCGTGGTGGGGATCTCATTCGCATACGTCGAGACGATGTCGGGCGAGGCTGCCTTGGACAGGGGCAGGCCGAGCACGTTGGCCAGTTCGAAGAACATCTGCAGGAGAGCCAGCACCGCCCAGGCCAGTGCGCTCGCCGTGGCGAGCCTGAGGTCGAATCGGCCGGTGCGGGAGACGACGCCGTCACGTGAGGAAGGGTCCAGGAAGGCGGCAGCGAGGAGCCAGCCGATCGTGACGACTGCGGCAATATCCGTGAGCGTGCGAAGGATCGGCGTACCCCACCCGACGATGGGGCCGGGATCGGGGAGTCCGTCAGCGGCAGGTACGTACGACCCCTCCGCGAGAACGAGCCCGAAGACGACCGCGACCAAGGCGACGGCCAGGAGTCCCATGGCGACCAGGCCGAACACGGGGCCGCTGACGGTCGATGCCGTTGTTCCCGATCGACGGGAGGCCGTGGTACTCGTCACGGTGCGAGCGTACGACTGCGCTGGTCACGCGAGGGCCGCTGGTCCCACCACCAGCCGATGGGCTCTGCATACTTCGCCAGCAGTGGACCGATGCTCGCGGTCAGAAGCACATAGGCGGCAACGAGGGCGGCGAACTGCTCGGGCAGCACTCCGCTGACGGCGACGAGGCCGGCGATGATGACGCTGAACTCTCCGCGGGCGCTCAGCAGAGCACCGGCGCGCAGGCGTGAGATGGTGCCGCCCTCGACGGTCCGACTGGCGAACCAGCCGGTCAGGAACTTGGTGGCGATCGTCACGATCACCAGTCCGAGGGCCGGCAGCAGCACGGCGGGCAGGGCGCTGAGGTCAGTGGTGAGCCCGAAGTAGGCGAAGAACACCGCCGCCAGCAGCTCACGCAGGGGATCAAGGCGTCGACGGGCCACCTCCGCCACCTCGCCTGTGAGCAGTAGGCCGACGAGGAAGGCAGCGACAGCGGAGGAGAAGGACACCTGCGCTGCGAATCCCGCTGCGGCCACGGCGAGCCCGAACACGACGAGCAGCAATCCGACCGGCTCGGCACCGCGGAAGATGCGCGGCGTCCACTCCCCGCGGCGAACGGCGACGACGATCACCACGCCCACGACGAGCAGCGCGACGCTCACACTGATAAGTCCTGCGATTAGTCCCGTCCCGGTGAGCACCACCGTGAGAACGGGCAGGTAGGGGGCCATGACGAGGTCCTCGATGACGAGGATGCTGACCACCGGCCCCGTCTCGGGATTCCGCCGCCACCGGAGGTCCTTGACCACCTGGGAGACAATGCCGCTGGACGAGATGTACGTGACGCCGCCGAGGGCGATGGCACCGGCCAGGCCCCATCCGAACAGCAGTGCCACGGCGGCGCCGGGCAGGGAGTTGGCGAGCAGGTCGACGAGTCCGGGCCCCTTCTGCCTCCGCGCGTGATCCACGAGTTCACGGCCGGAGTACTCCAGTCCGAGCAGCAGGAGAAGCAGGATGACGCCCAGTTCGGCCACGATCGGCAGGAAGGTCTCCTGCGGATCGGTGCTCATCACGGGGCTGTTGCCCAGGAGCAGCCCGCCGAGCAGGTAGAACGGCACCGCGGAGAACCCGAACCGGTGCGCGACTCTCGCGAGGATGCCGAGCACGACGAGCAGCAGACCGAACTCCATGAGAAGAGCGGGGTCGACCGCTGAGTTTGCTGCAGCTGGCAGGGCGGTGAGGCTGGAGATGGAGATCATCGGACCGCCTTCGCGCTGAGATCCACAAGGTCGCGCGCAGTGATGTCCGGCGCCCGGAACGTCGTTGGGAACGCTCCCTCGTCACGATTGATCCACGCGGACTGCAGGCCTGCGTGCGAGGCCCCTGCGGTGTCCCACGGATGGACGGCGACCATGAGCAGCGATCCGACTCGCTCGCCAAGCTGCTCTGCGGCCCAGGTGTAGGCGCGATGATCGGGCTTCCACACCCCGACACTGTCGACCGACAGGTATCGGTCGATCACATCGTGAACTCCGGCGCGGTCGAGCAGCGACTCGGCGAAGGCGGCGGAGCCATTGGTCAGCGTGACGAGTTGGAAGCCTGCCCGGTGCAATGCTCGAAGCCCGGGAGCTACATCCGGATGCACGTCGAGCGAGCCGAAACCTCCCATCACGTGCTCGGTGGCCGCCGCAACGGCGTCATCGGAACGGGAGTCGGCGAGCATGCGATGGAGGACAGCCTTGGCCAGTTCAGGGAAGGAGGCGCGCTGGTGCGTCATCGTGAGGGCGAACCCGTCGTGCAACACCTCGGCGAACCAGGTGTCGAGGAACTCGGCGGGCAGCCCGACTTCGACGAACCGCTGTGACAGCGGGCGCAGGTCCGACAGCGTCTCGTTCACGTCGAGGACGATCGTCGACGTGCGCACCGTGCCCTCCGATCGTCGTGAAGCGGGACTCCACGACGATCGTAAGGTGCACAGCGCTGGTTAGAAGGCCTCCTCCGGAAGCTCCATGAGATCGAGGGTCGTGGCATCGAGCACGGCCCGCTCTGCCGCAAGCAGCGGAAGGCGATTGCGCACGAACCACTTGGCGGTCTCCACCTTGCCCTCGTAGAAGACGCGGTCACGCTCAGGAGCACCGGCGTCGAGGGTTGCAAGCGCAACCTCGGCCTGACGCATGAGCAGCCAGCCGATGACCAGATCGCCACTTGCCATCAACAGGCGCGTGGAGTTCAGGCCCACCTTGTAGATCTCGTTGACGTTCTCCTGCGAGGCCATGGCCCAGTTGCCCATGGTGCCGATCATCGCCTGCACCTCTTCCAGGGCCTTGCCGAGCATCTCTCGCTCCGCGTGCAGTCGACCGTTGCCCTCGTCGCCCTTGACGGTCTCGGTCATCTGGGCGGCGAGGAAGAAGATCGCCTTGAACTGGTCCTTGATCATCTTGCGGAAGAAGAAGTCCAGTCCCTGGATCGCCGTGGTGCCCTCGTAGAGCGTGTCGATCTTGGCGTCGCGGATGTACTGCTCCAGCGGGTAGTCCTGCAGGAAGCCCGAGCCACCGAAGGTCTGCAGCGCACTGGCGAGCATCTCGTAGGAGCGCTCGGAACCGACACCCTTGACGATGGGCAGCAGCAGGTCGTTCATGCGGACGGCGAGGTCGAGGTCGACGCCCTCGGGGAGGGCCTCACCCTCCTCGCCGAGCTGCACCAAGTCCTGCCAGTACGCGGTGTAGGCGATCAGGGCGCGCATGCCCTCGGCGTACGACTTCTGCAGCATCAGGCTGCGACGCACGTCCGGGTGATGGGTGATGGGGACGCGCGGTGCCGTCTTGTCGGTCATCTGCGTGAGGTCGGCACCCTGCACGCGGGTCTTGGCGTAGTCGAGGGCGTTGAGGTAGCCGGTCGACAGAGTGGCGATGGCCTTCGTGCCCACCAGCATCCGCGCGTACTCGATGACCTTGAACATCTGGGCAATGCCGTTATGGTCGTCGCCGAGGAGCCAGCCGATGGCGGGGTCGTCGGGATCGGCGCCGAAGGTCATCTCGCACGTAGTGGAGACCTTCAGGCCCATCTTCTTCTCGACGTTGGTGGCGTAGACGCCGTTGCGCTTGGTTGACTCGCCGGTCGCGGGGTCGAACAGGTACTTGGGGACGAGGAAGAGGGAGAGCCCCTTCGTGCCCGGACCTGCTCCCTCGGGGCGAGCGAGCACCATGTGCATGATGTTCTCGGCCATGTCGTGCTCGCCGGACGTGATGAACCTCTTGACGCCTTCGATGCGCCACGTGCCGTCACCGTTGTCGATCGCCTTCGCGCGTCCGGCGCCGACGTCGGAGCCAGCGTCGGGCTCGGTGAGCACCATGGTCGAGCCCCACAGGCGATCGATCATGATCTGCGCCCAGCGCTTCTGCTCCTCCGTGCCGTAGTGGTCCATGACGGCGGCCATGCTCGGGCCATTCATGAACATGAAGGCGGCCGGGTTGCTGCCGAGCAGCAACTCACTTGCCGCCCAGCGCAGTGACGGGGGAGCGCTGGTGCCGCCGAGGTGCTCGGGTAGGTCCAGTCGCCACCACTCGGCCTGCTCGAGGGCCTTGAACGCCTTCTTGAAGGAGTCGGGCATCACCACGGTCTTGGCGGCGGGGTCGTAGACCGGGGGCTGGCGGTCGTTGTCTGCGAACGGCTCGGCCAGTGGGCCGGTGGCCAGGCGGTCGACCTCGTGGAGGACTTCCCTCGCCGTGTCGACGTCCATCTCGGCGAAGGGGCCGGAGCCCATTCGCTCGCCTGCGCCGAACACCTCGAAGAGGTTGAACTCCAGATCGCGCAGGTTGCTCTTGTAATGGGACATGGTCTTACCTCCACGGCTGCGGCTGCACTAGTTACTCGCCAGTAGCACAATGATGCTACTGACCGGTAACTTTTGCAAGCAGTTGGCCGACACGGGAGTCGCACGCGGGGGAAATCCCCCCTGAGCGGACGATTCAGGCCCGTGGCCACCACAATGGGGCGCATGTCCGCGCCCTGGCTGGAGTCCAAGACTCCGGTGGCCCCGCCCACCTCGGCCAACCCGACTCTCAGGCAGCTCGTCTATGCCGGCGTCGTGACCGGCTCGTGGTCGGCCGTGCTGAGCATGGTGCTCTACCTGATCGGCCGCCTCGCCGGCACGAACTTCGCGCTCGTCTGGTGGGGACGAACCGAACCGGATCCGATGCCGTGGATCGTCTTCATTCTTCTGCCGCTGGGTGCGGCCGTGCTCTTCGCGCTCGCCGCCTCCCTCGCTCGGGGGCTCTCGCATGCGCGGGCGCTGACCTACTGGGTGGGCACCCTGCTGGCGCTGGCTTCGCTGTATCCGGCAATCGACCAGCCGTCGACCGTGGCCTGGGGAACCCGCATCCTGCTGATCCTCATGCACGTGATCACCTGGTTCCTTGTCGTCCCGCAGATCGCCCGGATCCTGGGTGACTCCGAGCCGGGGCAGCACGAGGAGCGCGATGTCTGATCTGCAGCGCGCCTCTGGCCGGTCCACCCCCGCGGCGCTCGTTGCGGCGATGCGCCCGCGGCAGTGGCTGAAGAACGTCCTTGTCTTCGCAGCACCGCTGGCCGCGGGATCCATCTTCGAGCTGGACGTCCTGCTCCCGTCGATCCTCGCCTTCGTCGTGTTCTGCCTGATGTCGAGCGCGACCTACCTCATCAACGACATCCGCGACATCGAGGCTGATCGCGCCCATCCGACGAAGTGCCGCCGCCCCATCGCGGCAGGTGAACTCTCCATCGGCGTGGCCGTGGGTGCGTCGATCGTCCTGGCCCTCGTCTCTATGGCCATCGCGCTCACGGTGAGCCTCTCCCTGTTCGGCATCGTCGGGGCCTACGCGATCTTCACGCTCTCCTACTCGCTCTTCCTGAAGTACGAGCCGGTGATCGAGCTCGCCCTGCTGGCCATGGGATTCCTGCTGCGTGCCATCGCCGGTGGCGCTGCGGCCGATCTGCCGATCTCGCCGTGGTTCCTGATCGTCGCCGCCTTCGGCTCGCTGTTCATGGCGGCAGGCAAGAGGTTCAGCGAACTGCAGAGTGCCAACGATGCACTGCCCACGGATCCGACGCCGCGTCGCCGCAGTCTCGCCGGATACACGTCGACGTACTTGCGCTTCGTCTGGGGAGTCGCGGCGGCCGTCACCATCACGGCTTACTGCCTGTGGGCGTTCGAGGTGAGCCAGCCTGACTCGGCTCTGCCTTGGTCTCAGTGGAGCGTGCTGCCGTTCGTGCTGGCGATCCTGCGATACGCCGTGGACATCGACCGGGCGGCGGCTGAGGCTCCCGAGGACGTCGTCCTGCGCGATCGCGCGCTGCAGGCGCTCGGCCTCATCTGGCTCGTCCTCTTCGGCCTTGGCGCTTTGGGAGTCTGACGTCATGACAGTTGTCGATGCGACCGGCGCGGATTCTCCGTTGAGCCTGCGTGAAGGTGAGCAGACCCTGACCGGCTGGGGACGAACGGCACCGAGTGCGGGCATCGTGCGACGCGTGCGCACTGTCGACGACATTCGTGCGGCGATCAGCGACGCAGGTCCGCGGGGAATCCTCGCCCGGGGGCTCGGCCGCTCCTACGGCGATGCCGCTCAGTCCGGTGGCGCGTCGATCCTGGATCTGTCGGCGATGAACCGCATCGAACTCGATCCGGCAACAGGCACCGCGCATGTCGGCGCTGGCGCGAGCCTCGATTCGGTGATGCGTGCCCTCGTGCCGCACGGCTGGTTCGTGCCGGTGACACCGGGCACCCGCATGGTCACGGTGGGCGGTGCGATCGCCGCCGACGTCCACGGCAAGAACCACCACCGCGATGGCACCTTCGGTTCCCACGTCGAGACGATGACGCTGGTTGACGGTCGTGGTGAGGTGCACGTCGTCGATCGGGAGTCCTCGCCCGAGGCGTTCTGGGCGACGGTCGGCGGAATGGGCCTCACGGGGATCGTGACCCAGGCGACCTTCGACCTGATCCCGATCACCAGTTCGCGCATCAGCGTCGACACCGAACGCACATCGAGTCTCGACGACGTCATGGACCGGATGATCACCGGTGACGACGCCTATCGCTACAGCGTGGCCTGGGTCGACAGCGTGCACCCGAGCGGTCGAGGTGTGCTCACGCGCGGCGACCATGCATCGGCGGATCAGTTGGCCGGCAAGGCTGCCCAGGCGCCGCTGGAGTTCGAGCCGAAGGTGCTCGCGACCGCTCCGCCCATCCCGACGAACGGGCTGGTCAATCCCCTCACCATGCGTGCCTTCAACGAGGCGTGGTTCCGAAAGGCGCCGAAACAGCGCACCGGCGACCTGCAGACCATTGCCGAGTTCTTCCATCCGCTCGACATCGTCCAGGACTGGAACCGGGTCTACGGCCCGTCTGGCTTCCTTCAGTATCAGTTCGCCGTCCCCGATTCTGCCGGTGAACTGGTCGGCCGCGCCCTGGCCGCTCTCCGCGGTGTCGGTGCACTGTCCGCGTTGACCGTTCTCAAGAGGTTCGGTGCGGCCAACCCTGGTCCGCTGTCCTTTCCGCAGCCCGGCTGGACTCTGGCCGTTGACGTGCCCGCCGGAGTCGATGGCCTCGGAGTCGTCCTGGATCAGCTCGATGATGAGGTGCTCGCCGCGGGTGGTCGTCTCTACCTCGCGAAGGACTCACGGATGTCGCCGGCGATGATGGCCGCGACCTACCCACGACTGTCCGAATGGCAGCGTCATCGTGATGCGCTCGACCCCCAAGGTGTCTTCACCTCCGACCTGGCAAGGAGACTGTCCCTGTGATGGATGCACTCGGAGAACCCCAGAGCGTGCTCGTCCTTGGTGGCAGCAGTGAGATTGCGCTCGCGACTGTGCTCGCCCTGCCGCGTGGTCGGCTCCGCCGGGTGGTGCTCGCTGGCCGACCCTCACCGGCCCGTGACGCGGCAGTCGCGACGCTGACCGGAGCAGGTGTCTCGGGCGTCGAGGCGGTCGACTTCGAGGCTGCCGACACGGCCACGCATGCGCAGGTCATCGACGGTGTCTTCGATGCCGGCGACGTCGACGTTGTCCTCCTCGCGTTTGGCGTGCTCGGCGACCAGGCCGAAGCCGAAGCTGATCCGGATACCGCAGTGCAGATCGCGACGGTGAACTACACCGGTGCCGTCAGCGTTGGACTCCGCGTGGCAAGTCGCCTTCGTCGACAGGGTCACGGCACGCTCGTTGTCCTCTCCAGCGTGGCCGGCGACCGCGCTCGTCGTTCCAACTTCGTGTACGGATCGACGAAGGCCGGGCTGGATGCCTTCTCGCAGGGACTCGGGGATGCGCTTCATGGAACCGGGGCGCGCGTGCTGATCGTGCGCCCGGGCTTCGTGCGCACACGCATGACGACCGGTCTGGAGGAAGCTCCGATGACGATCGATCCGCAGGACGTCGCGAAGATCATCGTCACCGCGCTGCGCAAGGGCAAGGAGACGGTCTACGCGCCCGGACCCCTGCGTTTCGTCATGGCTGGCCTGAAGTCGGTGCCGCGCCCGCTGTTTCGCAAGCTGCCGATCTAGCGCTGCACAAGTTCCTGCTGCAGCGCACTAGCGCTGCACGATCCAATGCCGCAGGGCGTTGCTGTACACCAGCGTCCGCGTGCACACTGGCCCACCGCTTCCGTCGTTCACCCATTGGGCCCATGACCTGCTCCAACCCCCTGCCGACGCACCTCCCCAGTCGTAGGTGGTGACGATCAGGTCGCAGGAGCCGGTGTCGGGCGCGGGCAGTTGCTGCAGCACCGGTGGTGGACCGTTCGGCGCCGGCTGCTGTGCAGCGATCAGCAGAGCCGCCAGTCGAGCGAAGTGGGGGACGCCGAGACCCGTGGTGAGGTCGTAGCCGACACCTGCCGAATAGCCGGTGATGGTTCCGGGGCCATTGGCCACGGGCACGCCGCCACTGAGGAAGCCGAGCGTCGTCAGGGCCGAGGTGGTCGTCACGGCGGTTGACCCCGTCCAGAGATCAGATGACCACAGGTTGTTGGTGCCCTGCGTGACGTCGTTGAATGCTGACGAGAAGGTCGGGTTGTAGATCACCTCGTGGATGTCGAGTGCCCCGCCGGAGTTGTCGAGCGGGGAGAGACCGCGTGAGGTGAGGGCGGCGTTGACGTTGGCCAGGCCTGCGGCGGTGAGAGGCGCGGCCGCACTGGTTCCCATGGCCAAGTAGAACGATCCGGGATTCTGGTAGTCGTCGATGAGCCAGGCAGGCCAGCCGGCGAGGCCGGCGAGATCGGGGGACAGGCGGCCGCTCGAGCTGGGTGCGATGCTCGCGACGGAATCCTGGTAACTCGGGCGCGAGGCGAAGGTGCTGATTCCGCCCGTGGTTCCGATGCCAGGCCATGCCGTCACGCCGGCGACCCAGTCGCAGTCGCTGGGCATTCCCCAGTTCCGCCAGGTGACCGGCATAAGAGTCGAGCCGGGTACATAGGAAACTGGACCGATCGCAGCACCGTTCCAGTCAGGCTCCGCCCACATGGTGCCGCCGACGGAGAGCACATTCGCACTCGTCGAAGGCCATTGCGGTGCCATGACATCGCGGACGCCCCGCGACCATGGCTCACAGCCACCGGACCCTTCGTCGCCGCTGCTGACGAGAGTGATGACACCCGAGGCGGCCAGCCCGGCGAGGACCGCCTCAACGTCTGCGATCCACTGGTCCTGAGCAGTGACTGTCGTGAGTCCCTCAAGACTGAGCATGTATCGCAGTGATTGCTCGAAGATGGCGTAGCTCATGGTGGCGATGCAGCCACCTGCTGGGGTGTCGAGTTGAGAGCGCGACCACTGCGTGGGATCGGATCCGTCCAGGCCGCAGGCGTTGCCGGCATTGGTCAGGGCGGAGAGGAAGTCAAGTCCGTCGAAAATGGTGGCTGTCTTCAGAGTGGTGTTTGCGGGAAGCAACGGCGAGACCACGGAGAGGTCGAGGGTGGCCTCTGAACCCACCGGCGGTGTGCTGTCACCGGGCCACAGCACATCGGTCCACGTCTGAGGACTCATGCCGCAGTACTGCAACATGTTGCGCACGGCCGCCTGGTTGACGCTCTGACCCAGCGACACGACCACGACCGTCTGGGGTGCTGGCTCCGCCGGCAGGCCGATCGGCAGACCGACCACTGAACCGACCATGTCTGGGGTCAGGCCGTAGCTGAAGGCGCACGGCCCGGTGAAGGCAGGAGCGGTGAACGTGTCGGTCGCCTGAACTGCGCCGAGCGGACCCAGGGTCGTCAGTGCCGCGATCAGCGCCACGAGGGGAAGTCGTCTCACCGCTCTCCTACGCGCCGAATGATGACCGAACTGTATCCAGTGCAAGACGCCCATAGGCACGTCATCCCGCGTAGCGTGGACGTCATGAAGCGTCCTGCGTCCGTGACCATCATCGTCGTCCTGCAGTGGATAGCGGCGACCGTCGGAGTGATCTCGGGGCTGGATCTCATCTCCTCCGCGCTGCATATGACCGACCTCAACCTGGCCACGGAGATCGAGGCGACTCTCGTGGCCAACGGAGTGGTCGACGTGAACGGTGGAGCGCTCCTGCAGAGCATGCTGGTGGCCGGGATCCTGACCTTGGTGATCGCTTTCATCCGGGTCATGGTCGCCGTCTACCTCGCCCGCGGTCGGGCATGGGCGCGAATGATCCTCGCCATCGTCGCGGGTCTGAATCTGCTGGGTGCGCTGGGATACCTGCTGCACGGCGAGTGGTGGCGGGCGACGGCCGTCGTCGTGGTCGAGCTGGTGATCCTGGGCCTGCTGTTCAACACCAAGGCGACCGCCTTCATTCGCGAGCAGGAGCGCGTCCTCGTCTCGTGACCTGAAGGGGCATCGATGTGGGCTGGCAGGATTTATAGTTGAATGGTAAAGTATTCTTCAGCATCGATCGTTGAGGAGCGAATATGCCTGCCGTCACGGCCGACACCCTGACCCTTCCCCGTCTGACGAGCCTGTCGGCCGACACCGGCCGCACGGTCACGTCCCTCACCACGGCACCTCGCGGCTTCGAGGGCGAGGGGTTCCCGGTTCACCGGGCCTTCGCCGGAGTTCCGATGGAGAAGCTCGATCCCTTCATCCACATGGACCAGATGGGCGAGGTCGAGTACGGCGCCGGCGAGCCGAAGGGCACGCCGTGGCATCCGCACCGCGGCTTTGAGACCTTCACGTATCTCATCGATGGTGAGTTCATCCATCAGGACTCCAACGGGGGTGGTGGCACCATCACGCCCGGTGGCACTCAGTACATGACCGCCGGCGACGGAATCCTCCACATCGAGACCCCGCCGGCGGCACTGGTCGAGGCAGGCGGGCTGTTCCACGGCCTGCAGTTGTGGATCAACCTGCCGCGCGAGAAGAAGCGCATCGCTCCGCAGTATCAGGACCTGCAGGGCCAGGACCTGTCGCTAGTGTCGTCCACCGACGGCGGAGCCCTCGTGCGCGTTCTTGCCGGCAGCATCGACGGCCATTCCGGTCCGGGCATCTCGCACACCCCTCTGGCCATCGCGCACATCACGGTTGCGCCCGGGGCACAGGTCGTCGTCCCGTGGCCTGCGGAGTTCAACGCGCTGGCGTATGTGCTGGCAGGCAGTGGTGCTGTGGGGGCCGAGCGTCGACCGTTCAGCTCTGGACAGCTCGCCGTCCTCGAGCAGGGCGACTCGATTGTCATCAGCGCAGATGATCGACAGGACTCCAGTTCGCCAAACCTCGAGGTGTTCCTGCTCGGTGGCAAGCCCCTGCGCGAGCCGGTCGCGGCCTACGGCCCGTTCGTCATGTGCACCAAGGCCGAACTGGTGGAGGCCTTCGAGGACTATCAGGCGGGTCGACTCGGAACGATCCCGTCAAACGCGATTCAGCCTCACCGAGTCCAGTAGTCGACGCGCCGGTTCGCAAGCGCCAGGCGAAAGGCCCGACGCAGCCGGGACTTCACTCCTAGACTCCCCTTCGTGTCGGCCTTGGATTCCTTCCGCCTCGACGGGAGGGTCGCGGTCGTCACCGGATCGACTCGCGGGATCGGACGTGCAGCCGCCCTCGCTCTCGCAGACGCGGGCGCTGACATCCTGGTCACCGGCAGGGATGCCTCCGCTGCCGCCGACGTTGTCGCCGAGATCCAGCAGCGAGGGAGGCGTGCGCACTCAGTCCTGATCGACCTAACTGACGAGGGTGCACCCGAGCGCATCATCGCCGAGGCCGAGCAGCACCTGGGCGCCGTTGACGTCCTGGTCAACAACGCGGGCATCTGCCGATGGAAGCCGGCTCTGGACATCACTGCGGACGAACTGCACGAGGTGATGAACACCAATGTCGGCGTGACGCTGCTCATGTGTCAGGCCGCTGCCCGTCGGATGCGCTCCCAGGGCTCCGGCGTCATCGTCAACGTCGGCTCGATCTCCGGCTTCATCGTCAACCGACCGCAGGAGCAGGCGTCCTACAACGCATCGAAGGCGGCCGTTCATCAACTGACGCGAAGCCTTGCGGTCGAATGGGCGGATATGGGAATCCGCGTCAATGCGATAGCTCCCGGATACGTCAAGACGGGCATCGCACCGATCGATGACCCCGAGTACGCACCATGGTGGGTGGATCTGGCTCCCCAGCGGCGCTACGCCCTGCCGGAGGAACTGGGGCCGTCGATCGTCTACCTCGCCAGCGACGCGTCCTCCTTCATGACCGGGGCAATCCTCACGGTCGATGGTGGGTACTCCGTCCCGTAGCCATCGGATGGCCACGAGACGCATCGCTTATCCGCGCTGGCGTCGATACGTCTCAAGATCGAAGTAGTCACGCCACAGAGCGACCTTGTCGTCTCGAACGACGAACACCGCGGCGATCGGGATCTCAACCCATCGGTCGTCCACGAGGAATCGGTCGGTCCGCTCGTTCATCACGGTGTCGCCACTCTCCACCTGGCGATGGACGACCCACTCGACATCGGTTGCTGCCGCGGTGACGCCTCCGGAGAGAACGGAGCGAACGCCGTCGGGTCCATGCACGACTCCAACCGGCACGTTGTCGTACTCGATGTCATCGGTGACGAGCGAGCACACCGTGTCCAGATCGCGCGCCTCGCACGCACGAACGAGTGCGGTGACGATCTCACCGGCCGAACGCGTCACGAATGACGCCGGTGCACGCGCACGGGCAGTTCCGTCAGACCGCGAAGGCCGAAGCTCGGACCGAACCGAAGGGCGCTGGGATCCAATACCTCCAAGGCGGTCACGTTCTCGCCCAGAGCGCGGAGCGCGGACGAGGCCTCGATGCGCGCAAGCCCTGCGCCGACGCACACGTGAATCCCGTGGCCGAAGGCGAGGTGCTCCTTCACGTTCTCTCGCAGGGGATCGAAGGTGTCCGGATCCTCAAACACCTCCGGATCGCGGTTCGCGGATCCATAGGCGAGGAAGAGGGTCGAGCCCTCGGGTACTGCAACACCGCCGAGCTCGGTGTCGAACATGACCTTGCGCCACAGTCCCATGACGGGTGAGGAGTAGCGGATGCCCTCCTCGACCAGTCCTCGGCGGAAGGCCTCGTCGTCACGGATGCGGTCCCAGATATCGGGCTGGGTCGCGCGCATCTCATCGATCCGCACGAGCATGTCCGCGAGTGCACGGATGGTGGTCTCGTTGCCGGCGACGACGAGCTCGCGCACCAACCAGACGAGCTCATGGTTGGTCAGGGGAACTTCGTCGTTCTCGGCCTTCACCAAGGTGGTCAGCAGGTCGGGGCCCGGATTCACGCGGCGATCGTCGAGTACCTCGCAGATGACCTGCTGATATTCGAGGACATCGCGCTCGACCTCGATCCACCGCTCGGCCGAGAGCTTTCCGCCAAGGGCCGCGTTGGACGAGTCGGACCACCGGCGCAGGTCCTCGCGGTACTTGTCGTCCAGCCCGAGGATGCGCATGATCGCCCACACGGGCAGGGGAACGGTCACCTGCTCCATCGCGTCGATGACCTCGCCGTCAGGCAGGGACGAGGCGATCTGGTCAGACACCTCGTCGACCAGCGGCTCCATCCACGCGAGACCGCGCACGGTGAACGCACGATTGACCATCTTGCGATAGCGCGTGTGATCGGGCGGATCGTTGGTGCCGAGCGCAGGTCGGTACGGGTAGCCCTGAGCCCGGAGCGCCTCGACCTCGTCGATGACCTCCGGCGGGGGAGTGTCGCGGCGGGCGGCGGGCATGTTGTTGCTGAAGCGGGCGGGGTCCATGAGTGCCTCGCGCACCAGAGGCCATGTCGTCACGAAGAACAGGCCCGGCTGGTCGGGAATCTCGTAGACAGGAGCCTTGTCTCGCAGCTCCGCGTATGCGGGGTAGGGATCCTGATAGAACGCATCCGTGTGCGGATCGAGCCGGGGGAGCGTCTCATGGATGTCGGTCACGATCCGACGGTAGGTCACGCAGTCGTCTAGATCAATCGAAATGCACAGGTTGGTCCAGCGCTCTACCCTCGACCCATGGCAAGAGTCTCGCGCGACGACCAGCGCAATGTGCTCGGCGGCGAGTTCGACGTGTGCGGGATGGAGCCGCTGACCGGCTTCTATCGAGATGGCTACACCACGACGAGCGCCGATGATTTCGGCTCCCACACCGTGTGCGCCGTGGTGACGGCGGAGTTCCTCGAGCATCAGAAGGCCGTCGGCAACGACCTCAGCACCCCTCTGCCCCAGTACGGATTCCCCGGATTGAAGCCTGGCGATCGATGGGCCGTCTGCGCCGGAAGGTGGCTGCAGTCCTACGAGGCCGGAGCAGCTGCCCCGGTAGTGCTGCGGGCGACAAACGCCGCCGCACTCGACCATGTGCCCCGGGAGGCTCTTGAGGAATTCGCCGCTGATGTGCCGGACGATCCCGGGGCCCTGCTCTCCTGACGACGCCGCCGCCACGTGCGGCGATCAGAACCGGTGAGTGACCCAGATCACCCCGCACTGGAGCCCCCTCAGGGCGAGACACTCCTGCGACATATCTGCGGCCTTGATAGTGCCTTCTCGATGCCAGTTCATGGCCTTTCGTGCCGACACTGGAATCAGATGCGGGCGATCCCCGCGCTGCAAGATGTCAGACCTGACCCGGGAGGCACCGTGACCACGACCTATCACTCATCCTTGTCCACCCTCGCTGAATCACCGGCGGCGTCGGGTGTCTGGTGGAGTTCGGTGGCGCGGGCCCTGGACGATCTCGCCGCCCGACTCGAGGCGGAGGCTGCCGTGGATGCCGGCCCCGACGGTGCGCTCAAGAGAGCAGTCGACGACGAGCCGACCCTTGCTGCACGTGCGAACAGCGTCAACGCCGAGCGCATGGCCCTGCAGGTGCGGGTCCATGAGCTTCGCGGAATCGTCTCCGCGCATGCAGGTGACCCCGAGCACGTCGACATGGTTGCCAAGGAACTTGCGCTGCTGTCCGAGGGTGAGATCAACTACCAGCGCAAGGTGCGCGCGGTGGTCTGGGATTCCCTCACGCGCGATATCGGCGGCGAGTAGGCATTCACCGGACTCCTGACGTGACAGTCAGGTCGTCGGCAGTACCGTCACCGGCCTCCCTGCCATAGTTGGGGCATGCCACCGTCGACGATCATGTTCCTTCGCCACGCGGAGAAGCCTGGGGAGGCCGGTCCTCCACTCGGGGTCGACCGACATGGCCAGAACGATCCCCACTCACTCTCGGTGCAGGGATGGACGCGCGCCGGCGCACTTGCCGCCTTGTTCGACAGCGTGCCGTCGGAACGACGGCCGGGTCTCGCTCGCCCCGCGCGCGTGATCGCCACGGAGCCAACCCACGACTACAAGAGCAAGCGCGAGCGGGACACTGCCACACCCACGGCTCATCGACTCCACGTCACCATCGAAAGCGACTTCACGCACAAAGACGCCGCCGCCGCGGCCACGAGCATCCTCGCCGCAGACGGGGATGCGTTGGTGGTGTGGCATCACGGGAGCATGCCGGAGCTGCTGAGTCACTTTCCGATTCGCAACAGGAGCGACGTTCCAGCGCAATGGCCAGAGGACCGCTTCGACCTCATCTGGACGCTCACGCGAGGAACATCCGACGACTACACGTTCGCAACGGTGAACCAGGACCTGCTCGCCGACGATGTGACCTGACGAGGCACGCATGACGGACGAAGACGCGCTGACCCCCGCCCGCGAGGCCCTCGCCATCGGACGTCCGGAGCAGGCGCTGCGCCTCGCGTGGACAGCGACGATGCCCGCCGTGCTCAGTCAGGACACTGCGGTGCTGACGGCAGCGGCTGTGCTGGCGGAGGAGATCGCCGCCAAGTCATCCGGTGCGACGTCTCGCGAGGCTCGGGAGAACGCCGCGTATTGGTCGGCCTGCATTGAGACTCCGCGCGAGGACCAGCCGAGCGCCTGGACGTTCAAGAGCTGGTTCCGAAGGGCACCTAGAGAGCAGACGAAGCGCTGCCCGGACTGTGCGGAGCAGATTCTCCTGGAGGCGCGCGTATGCCGGTTCTGCGGCTATCGCTATGAGTGAGGTCACGGCCGCGGAGCGCCGCAACGGCGATCTCGCCATTGCATCCGTGGTGCTGGCGCTGCTGTCGAGCGCGGGGACGATCGCCCTGCCGAGTTGGACCTTCCTCACCCTCCCCCTCGGCATCGTTGCCCTCACCCTTGCCGCCGCGGGCCTCATCCTGCCTCGCCGCGCGCGTGGTCCTGCGATCGTCGGACTCGTTGTGTCGGTACTGGCCTGCGCCCTTTCCGCAGCGTCGTTGATCAGTGCTGCGGATGACCTGACACAAGCATCGGCCGATCAGGCCAGCCCTGAAGCGATGCCTGAACTGGAGTTCACCGGCACCACCGTCGTCTACGAGGTGCTCACGGACGGACTCAGCGTCACGCACCTGTCCTATGTGGATGTCATTGACGGCCAGCCGCAGATGACGGAGAAGCTCGGCGTTCCTGCACCGTTCACGCATGAGATGCGGATCCCGGAAGGAACGGTGATCGACATCAGTGAACTGTCAGTGACGGGCATGGGGGGAGCGACCTCGATCAACACCCGTTGCATCATCACGATCGATGGGGTGCAGGTGGCATCGCAGTCCTCGAAGGGTGCCTACTCGCTCGTCAACTGCGTGGCGCAGACCCCATGATCCCCGAGGTCGCCTTCGACCAATGGGCCGTCACACCCACCTTCTTCGTAGAGGCAGGCGTCCGTATCGCGGCCTCGGCTCGGTGATGCTGCATCCCGGCGCCACACCCGCTTGTGCCGTGTCCCCTGCGCCGGCGACCCAGGACTAGGTCGACTCACCTGAATCGTCGCCAACCTCAGGCACGTGGACTGGTCCCTGCTTGCGTGCGGCCGATCGGGTCACATCACGTTTCGGCCCGACGAGGCTGATCTCGCCGAGCGCCTGCGTGTCGCGACCCCCGCTGGTGAGTCGTGGCGTTGCCTGCGATGCGGAGACTTCGTTCCCGGCGAACCGCGAGACTCCGGACCAGCAGATCACGCCCCGGAGGTGGTGCGCGGGCGCATGCTCCGCGACCTCATCATCATGCGACTGCTCGCTGGATCATCGATGCAACCGATGTGACAGTGTCCACCCTCTTCGGCATCGGGGCACTGATGATCCTCTACGGACTGCTCCGTTGGCTTGAGGGAGTCGGCCTGTGGCTGGCCAAGCGCTGGGGCGAGTACCTCGCGGTCGTCCTCACCTCGGTCTTCCTGCCCTGGGAGATGCTGGAGCTCACGCACCACGTCACGGCGATCAAGGTCCTCCTCCTCCTGGTGAACATCGCAGCCATCATCTGGCTGGTGTGGACCAAGTACCTGTTCGGAGCCCGTGGGGGCAAGGCTGCGTTCGAGGCCAAGCGCGCCTCGGTCTCGATCCTCGAGGTCGAGAAGTCGGCCGTCGCGCAGTAGTCAGTTCAGGGATGAGCAGTCAGTCTCAGGGAATCGGGCAGGCCGTGGGGATGCCCGGGACGGTATCGCCCGCCTGCTTCACGGCGGCAACGAAGTCGGTGAAGCTCGTGTCAGTCTCAGGGAACAGTGGTGCCACGGATACGAGGTCATCAGTACAGCTGCCCGACGCACAGTCATCGACGTACTTCATCCACTGATCGGGCCAGTCCTTGGCCACAGGGCAGGTGCAGGTCACGGTGCCATCGGAGGCAGTAGTGCACAGGGCCCCGTAGCAGTCGGCCCATTGACCTCCGGAGCACTTCATTGAATTGGCCGACGTGACGTTAGCTGTGGTGAAGGTCGAAAGCAGATTGCCCTGCTTGCCCAGTTGCTTGAGCGTTGCATTGGGCACCGGACTCAGAGTCCACGTGTCGGTGAGCCGCTGGCAGGTGCACTGAGCTGTGCCGTCAGAGTTCGGAGCCGCGCACTTCGCCTGATTGCAGATGGCGAATTCGCCCTTGAACACGTACCCGCTGGGCGTGATGATCGTGCCATCCTCCGCAACGGGAAATGCCTGCGTGGCAGCCGTGGGTGATGACGCACTCGAGGTGCTGGATGCGCCTGCAGGGGACGAACTCTCCTGGGTAGACGAGCAGCCCGCGACGACCATGGCAACAACGACGAGGAGAGCGGCGGCGGGCATGGCGCGGCGAAGGGGCATGACCTCAGACTTCCACATGCATGGTGCTCGGAGGGGCGGCCTGCGCCCACTCGAACGACAACTACAAGACCATCGGCCGTACGGCAGGCAACGGCTCCCGTGCAACGGCACGGGCGATGACGTCGTCCATGTCGAGTGCGCGCATCTGGTCGAGGACGCTGTCGATCATCGCCGGCGTCATGGGTCCGGAGTAGTCCAGGACCTGCACACCATCGCGGTATCCCCGCACCGTCGGCACACCGGAGATCGCGAGTTCGGACGCGAGTGTCACCTCGGTCTGGGTGTCCACCGTCGCGAACGTGACATCCGTGTGACGCTCGGAGGCGTCCTCAAAGATCGGCGTGAATGTCAGGCATGGGGCGCACCAGGCTCCCCAGAAGTCGACGAGGGTGATGCCGTCCGCCCGCAGCATCGACCTGAAGTCATCAGCCGTGAAGGCTGAGGTGGCCATGGTTCCTCCGAGGATCAGGTGTCACGAGCCACGTCCGTGGCGCTGGCGACAACGTGCAGTGGCGTCGCGATGATTCCCGCGGCTGGAAGCCTGCCCCACTGGCGGATCTGAATCAACAGGGCCAGAGTATGGCCATGGCTACCGTGCTGGAGGCGCCTGCGGGCCGGGCGTCGGCCGTCTCGACGCCTGCACTGGTGGTACTCAATCTTGGCATCGTTGCGGCCGGATTCGCGGTCGTCGTCAGCATCCTCTCGGGGGCGACGGCCGAGTCAACGAGCATCAGCCCCATGGCGATCGCAGTGGCGCTCGTTGCGCTGATCGTCGGAATCCCGCACGGCGCTGTCGACAACCTCACCCTCTCCGGACCGATCTCCCGCATGCGACGCCTCCAACTGACGGCGGTGTACCTGGCTGTGGCCGTGGCTGCCGCCCTTGCGATCTACGCCTGGCCTGGCCCGGCCTTCGTCGGTGTCATTGCGATGACGGTCTGGCACTTCGGCACAGGTGACGTCGAGGCGACGCGCGAATTGCGGGGGCTTCCACCGGTGCGAGGTGGATGGCGCATCGGCTACGCGCTTGCTCTCGGCAGCGCACCGGTGCTGCTGCCACTCACCTCGCCGGCAGCCGTCTCGACCCTGGTGGCGATCGAGCCGAGACTGGCCATGGTGATGACCGAACCGGTGATCGCACTCACGCGGCTCGGGGTTCTGCTGCTCGTCATCGGAACACTGCTGTGGTTGATTCATCATGGAGATGTCCGAGGTGCGATTGAGCTCATGGCCCTGGCGGTCCTTGGCTATGTGGCTTCACCGCTGCTGGCATTCGCGGTCTACTTCGGCTTCTGGCATGCCTTGCGCCACACGGCCCGACTGGCGGACGTGACGTACGGGCGAATCGATGCAACGAGTGTGCTGAAGGTGATGCGCGGGGGAGTACCTGCCCTCGTGGGGTTCGTGGTGGTCGTCGTCGCGCTCGCGACCTTCATCGATCCCAGTCACGCCATCGGCCCGATGCTGTGGATCGGCCTCGTCATCGTCTGGGGCCTCACCGTGCCCCACATGCTCTTTGTGGCGCGCTTCGATGCCCGCATGCGCACGTCTCGTGGGTGATCGCCGCGCGTAGCGGCAGTGCACGCAGTCTCATTGGGAATCGGGACGGGTGGACATCGGGGCAAAAAGTGTTGAACCCCAGCCTGACCAGTGGTTCACTGACGCGAGGGAGGTGAAGAGATGGCTGTGCACGGCAGTGTGCGCCCTGACTCCGTGGATCAGTGGCGTGACCGCAAGCGATATCTGTGGCTGACCGCTCTCGCCATGCCCGTGATCCCCTTTGCCGCGATGGCGTTGTTCTCGCTCACGGATCAGGGAGTCTGGCTCTGGCTCGGCCCGATCGTCATCCTGGGCCTGGTCCCCCTCATCGATTGGGTGACCGGTAGGGACGATGCGAACCCCCCGGACGAACTCATCGATGCACTCGAGAACGACCGCTACTACCGCTGGATCACCTTCGCCTTCCTCCCCGTGCAGTACGCCGGGCTGCTGGTGGGGCTGTGGTTCATCGTCAATGCAGGCCTGACCACGACCGAGAAGATCGGCCTCGCGGTGACTCTCGGATTCATCGGCGGCCTGGGCATCAACACCGCACACGAACTCGGCCACAAGAAGGAGAAGCACGAACGCTGGCTCGCGAAGATCGCGCTGGCCCCCAGCATCTACGGTCACTTCTATATCGAGCACAACCGCGGCCATCACGTGCGCGTCGCGACTCCCAATGACCCAGCCAGCAGCAGACTCGGCGAGAGCTTCTATGAGTTTCTGCCCCGAACGGTCGTCGGATCGCTGGTCAGTGCTTGGCGCCTGGAGAAGGCCCGCATCGGGCGCCGCGGACGCCATCCCTTCCGCCTGAGCAATGATGTCGTGAACGCCTGGCTCATGACCGCTGCGCTGTGGTTCTTGATCCTGATCTGGCTCGGCTGGTCGGTGCTGCCCTACCTGCTGATTCAGGCAGCCATCGCGATCGCGCTGCTCGAGGCCGTGAACTACCTCGAGCACTACGGCATGCTCCGCCAGAAAGTCGCCACGGGCGACCGCGAGCGCTACGAGCAGGTGCAGCCGCGGCATAGCTGGAACTCCAACAACACTGCGACCAACGTGCTGCTCTATCACCTGCAGCGCCACAGCGATCATCACGCGCAGCCCACCCGCCGCTACCAGGCCTTGCGTGACTACGAGGAGTCTCCGGCGCTGCCCACCGGCTATGCGGGCATGATCCTGCTGGCCCTCGCGCCGCCGCTGTGGTTCCGAGTGATGGACCCGCGCGTGGCCGAGCACTTCGACGGGGATCTGTCACGAGCGCACGTCCAGCCGCGTCGTCGGCGGAAGCTTCGCCTCGACGACCCCGTTGGCGAGGCGCACATGGCGCGCGTCGCCACCGCATCGGCTGCGCGTGCTGCGTCAGGAGTGCACGCCTGCCCTGGCTGCGGTTACCACTACGACGAGGGTGTGGGCGACGCCCGAGAGGGGTTCCTCCCCGGCACCACCTGGTCACGGATCCCCGTGGACTGGTGCTGCCCGGACTGCGGTGTGCGAACCAAGGAGGACTTCATCGCGGTCGCGAACTGATTCAGTCGACGACCTACAGTGCGACGTGGTGTCGAGAGTCCAACAGCGGTCGCGAACCACCACATGCGCGCACGCGTGGCCACGGTGCGGCACCGAACTGCTCAAGACGTCGGCTCGTCCTAGGGTGGGCGCGTGAGCGCAATGCTGATCTTCGACGGCGACTGCGGATTCTGCACATCGTGCGTGGACTTCATGACCAGGTGGATTCGCCCCGGTATGGACGCCGCGCCTTGGCAGGAAATGGATCTCAGTGCTGTCGGATTGACACCAGCGGAGTGCGCGCGGGCCCTTCAATGCGTGAGTGACGACGGCTCAGTCACTTCTGGCAGTCGCGCGGTGACAACGATGCTGCGGACTGCCCACCGACCCTGGCCCTGGGTTGCGGCCGTTGGCGATGCCCCCGTGATCAGGGGAATCGCAGACGTGACCTATCGGGTGATCGCGAGGAGTCGGTCTCGGCTGCCGGGAGCCACTCCGGCGTGCGCCCGTGTCTAGCTGTGCATGGGGCGAACGCGCCTGCTGGTGGGAGTGCGCGTCAGGCCAATGCGACGCCGGCCGAGAGCGCTGACGCGCGCAGCGTCGTGTCGTTGGTTGCGAGCGGAACGTCGATATCCATGGCAAGCAGCAGGTAGCTCGCGTCATAGGTGCTCAGCGAGATCTGCCTGGACAAGGAGAGCAGAGCGGAGTTGTCGAGGGACCTGCGGTCGCGCTCGATCGGCAGACCAGTGAGGCCGCGGACGGCATGCAGGACGCCGGCCTCGGTGATGCGACCCCGACGCTCCGCCGAGCGCAGGCCGTTGAGCACCTCCAATTCCCACATCACCGGAACGCGCGCTCCGTGGGCGACCACGAGATCGAGAATGCGTGCGGACTCGGGCCCGAATTCGTCAGCCAGCACGAAGCTCAGGGCGACAGACGCGTCGAGGACGCAGGTCACAGGCGCCGACCGTCATCGATGAGACTGCGCAGACTGTCGGATCCCGGAGACGACGCGTTGCGCGCGGCGAGGAGCTGGGAGAGGGCATCCTCGACCGGCGATGACTGCTCCACGGGCACGAGGCGCGCAACGGGCTTGCCGCGGCGAGTGATCAGGAAGTCCTCGCCGTCGTGGCGAACGTGCTCGACCAGCTCGGAGAGGCGAGTCTTGGCGTCGAAGAGTCCCACTGCCTCGGTCATATGAACAGACTAGTTCATTCAACTAGTAGGAGCGAGTCTCCCCCTGTCACGGTCACGCCCGACGTGGATGTGTGAGGCGCCCGTAGCGGTGCATCGTCTGCGACAGGGACTGCTCCTTCACGAAGTGCGCCAGATCAAGTCGGGCGACGCCGGTGATGGGAGCCGGGTCGATCGTGACCGCCGATTGATGCGCGGCCAGCCGAACGCCGTCGCTGATCGGCGAGAGGGCCCGCAGTCGAACGTCGCCCGTGGTCGAGGCCAGGAATGCGATGAGCTGCTCGTCGCTTTCCTCCTCCAGGAGACTCATGCGGACGGGCACTCCCGAGATGCGGGAGCTGGCCTGGGCGAGAGCGAGATCCGACGCCGCGTCGCGACTGCAGCGAACAATGACGAGGTCGAGCGGCCGGTAGCGCAGAGCATTGCTCTCACTGGCCAAGCCGGAGGGGTCGTGCTCCTCGGTGAAGAAGGTGTCCCAGGTGATCTGGTAGTCGGCAGCGGCTGCCTCCACTGCTGACTGGCTCTGGAGACCGTTGCCGTCTCGACGGGTCCACGTGCCGTAGGAGTGCAGATGGTCCGGGCCGCCAGGCTTGGCGCCGGGGCCAATGGAGCTGCGCTTCCAACCGCCGAAGGGCTGGCGGCGCACGATGGCACCGGTGATGTGGCGGTTGATGTAGGCGTTGCCGCACTGCACGTTCTCGCGCCAGTACTCGATCTCCTCGGGATCGAGTGACTGGATGCCTCCGGTGAGTCCGTAGATCGGAGCGTTCTGCAGATCGATCGCATGGGGGAGATCGTTTGCGCGCATGAGGCCGAGCACGGGACCGAAGCACTCGGTCAGGTGGAACCACGAGCCCGGCTGCACATCAGATCGGACGCCTGGCGTCCACGTGGAGTCATCGAGGCGCTGGGGTTCGACGAGCCAGCGTTCCCCCGGCTCGAGGGAGGTGAGGGCCCGCTCGAGCGGCCCGCGGGGAGGGGAGATGAGCGGCCCCATGATGGTGGACAGGTCGGTCGCCGGGCCGACCGTGAGACTGCGCACCGCATCGGCCAGCCGCGCGTGGAAGGTCGGATCGTCATAGACGCTGGCCTCGATGATGGCCAGGCTCGCCGCCGAGCACTTCTGACCCGCGTGACCGAACGCGCTCTTGACCAGATCCTTGATCGCCTGGTCGATATCGGCCGCCGCAGTGATGACCATCGCGTTCTTCCCGCTGGTCTCGGCGTTCAGGCGCAGGGTGGGCTTCCATGAGGTGAAGAGCTCCGCCGTCTCGAGGCTCCCGGTGAGCATCACGTGATCAACGCCCGGGTGAGTCACGAGATGAGTGCCGACGTGATCGTCAGGAGGGCAGGCGAGCTGCACCAAGTGCTCGGGGACACCCGCCTCGTGCAGGGCGTCGACGAGGTGGACGCCGATCACACGCGCCTCGGGCGCTGGCTTGAGAATCGCAGCGCCGCCCGCTGCGATCGCGTGAACGATGCCGCTGAGGGGGATCGCATAGGGGAAGTTCCACGGCCCGGTCACCAGTGTCACCGGGTGGGGCTGCCACACCAGGCCCTGCTCCTCGAACTCCTCGTGCGCGAGGGTCAGGTGAGCGGCGTACTGAACGAAGTCGATGCCCTCGCTGATCTCCGGATCGGACTCCCTGACCGTCTTGCCCATGACATGGGCCTCGGCGGCTATCGCCAAGCCACGCTGCCCTTCCAGCACCTCGGCCACTTGTGCGAGCACCATGCGTCGGGTCGCCCACGATGTTGTCGCCCACTCACGCTGCGCTGCCTGTGCGCGGGTGACGAGGCGATCGATCTCGTCCGTGCTGGTGATGACCACCGGCTCAGGAGCCACATAGGCGTCCAGTTGGGCTTTGACCCATTGCCTGTTGGCCGGGACGGTGAAGTCGGTGTCTGCGACATTCGCGAAGGAACCGTCGACGGGGAAACGCGCAGGCGCAGTGACGTGAGAGCCACCGCGCGTCTGCGTGCGACGCGACGTGCGACTGACCGTCCGGCGTTCGGCGACGGACCGGCGGAAGCGCTGCCGCTGAACCTCCCACTCCGCACTGCCCGGAGTGATGTCGAACAGTGCGCGCAGGAAGTTCTCGGGCGCCGAGTTCTCGTCCAGGCGCCGCGTCAGGTAGGCGATGGACGCGTCCCGCTCAGCGGCATCGACGATCGGCGAGTAGAGCAGCAGGCTCCCAGCGTCATTGCGCACAGCGCGTGACTGCGGCGGCGCCATGCCCTCGAGCATCTCGATCTCCAGGCGATCCTGTGCCTTGAGCTCGTCGCGCAGGGTCAGCGCCCACGCCACCTCGAACAGGTTGTGGCTGGCGACCCCCACGCGCAGCGCGCCAGGAGTGGCGTTCAGCAGAGCCGACTCCAGCATCGCCTTGTAGCTCGCGTCGACATCGGCCTTGGTGGGGTAGGGAGCCGGCTCCCATTCGTGCAGCTCAGCCTCGACGGACTCCATCGCCAGGTTGGCACCCTTGACGAGGCGCACCTTGATGGGCTTACCTGTGCGGGCATATCGTGTGTTCGTCCAGTCGATGAGAGTGGCCAGAGCGCCGTGCGAGTCGGGGAGATAGGCCTGCAGCACGATGCCGGCGGCGAGGTCGTCGAACTCCGGGCGGCCGAGCACGCTCATGAAGGCCTTCAGGCTCAACTCGAGGTCGCGGAACTCCTCCATGTCGAGGTTGACGAAGGTGCGTGGGCTGGCGGCCTGCGCGGCTCGGTAAAGGCGAGTGAGCTGCTGGTCGATGCGCTGCAGGGAATCGTCCTCTGCGAGCACGTCGAGATTCGCGCAGACGGCAGAGATCTTCACCGACACGTAGTCGACGTCCGGACGATCGATGCGGGCGAGGACCTTGCTCATGCGCGCCTCTGCCTCGTCGTCGCTCAGAATCGCCTCGCCGAGCACGTTGACGTTGATGCGAAAACCCTCGTCAGCTCTGCGGTACGCGTATCGGGCGAACTCGGGGTCGGCAGCGGAGAGGATGACGTCGGCGGTGTCCCTGCTGATCCGACAGTCGACGGCACGCTCGGTGATGCGGGGCATGAGACGCGCGACCTTGCCCAGGGTCGCGAGGCCCAGTCGGTCGAAGGCGCCCAGCGACGCGGGGACGCCTCCGGCGGTGAGGTCGTGCAACCGTTGTGCGGACCTCCTGGGATCGCGAATGCGCAGCACCTGATCGGTCAGATCGAGCAGGAGGTCCCGACCGGTCTCGTCCGCCAGCAGGCGCGCGAGGCGCCGGTTGGACGAGGCCTCAGCCGCGGAGGTGTCCGCAAGGGAAGTGGTGAGGAGCTCCAATGCGCGAGCCTCGGCCTTGGTGGCGAGTTCCTCGTCGGAGGGCAGGGAGATCGCGGGCGCATCGACGGCTGCAGTCATGACCTGATGGTGGCCGTGGCCACCATCGCCTGTCTTGTGTCACAGTGGTCGCGTGAGTGTCGAATTGATACAAAAGCCGATCCCGGATCCGATCCTTCGTCCCTTTCGGGAGCTGGTGGATGGCATCCCCCAGGTCATGGCCTCAGCCAAGGGCATTGACGGTCGGTATGTCTTTGCGAACTCTGGGTTCTGCGACCGCGTCGGGCTCCCCCGGGCCGCTGTGCTGGGCCACCTCGTGACGGACCTGTTCGCGGGCGAACTGGGAACCTCCTACGCGTCGCAGGATGCCGAAGTGATCGCCACGGGGTCCCCGCTTCGCGGGCATCTGGAGCTGATCGCGCGCGCGGATGGGTCGCTCGGCTGGTACGTCACCAACAAGTCGGCGTTGGTGTGGCAGGACGCCATCGTGGGTGTGGCGGTGCTCTCCGTCGACCTCAACAGCCAGGTCAACAGCGCGCACGCGGGCTTGGCGGACGTAATCGATGCCGTTCGTTCGAATATCCACCACGGGTGGCGGGTGGCGGAGATGGCCGCGGAGGCTGGACTGTCCAGCACGCAGCTGGAACGACTCTGCCGCCGCACGTTGGGGATCCCGCCGCAGAAGCTCCTGCAGCGCCTGCGACTGGAGCACGCCGTGCGACTGATCACGAGCACGTCGATGACCATGGGTGAGATTGCGGCCGAGTGCGGTTTCTACGACCAGGCCTCGTTCACCCGCCAGTTCCGCTCAGTGCTGGGCCTGACTCCGGGGTCATATCGGAGCACTGCATGACCGGGTCCTGATGCGTGTCGTCAGGCAGGGTGACTGGACTTGCTTCAATACCCCTGGGGGTATACCTTAGCAAGGTAAACCTAACCTAAGGAGCTTTCATGAGCCTGCACCTCGGGGACACGGCCCCCAACTTCACCGCGGAGACCACGGACGGTCCCATCGACTTCCATGAATGGAAGAAGGATGCCTGGACGGTGTTCTTCTCCCACCCTGCTGACTTCACGCCGGTCTGCACGACCGAGCTCAGCGCGACCGCGCGGCTGAATGACCAGTTCGTCGATCGTGGCGTGAAGGTGATCGCCATCTCCGTCGATCCGATCGAGGAGCACCACAAGTGGAAGGGCGACATCGGAGATGTCGGTGGCACCGATCTGAACTTCCCGATCATTGCTGATCCAGACAAGAAGATCTCCGAGCTCTACGACATGATCCACCCCGGCGAGGGTGACACGAACTCGGTCCGCTCGGTCTTCATCATCGATCCCAACAACAAGATCCGCCTGACACTGACCTACCCGAAGTCCGTCGGGCGCAACTTCAACGAGATCCTCCGGGTCGTCGATGCCCTTCAGTTGACCGACTTCGCCCCCATCGCGACCCCTGCAGACTGGCAGCCGGGCGAGCGCGTCATCGTCTCCCTCGGCCTGACCACCGATGAGGCACGTGAGCGCTTCGCTGAGGTGGAAGAGGTCAAGCCCTACCTCCGCTGGACTCCCCAGCCGAAGGCCTAGGACAACTCGGCAGGGACATTGCCGACCTCGGGAAGAGGATTCGCGTCGGAGCCCTCGGTGATCACCAGGAGGACGATGCTGGACTCGTCGATACCTAGGTGCGACCGTCGCTCGTCTGCGCCGTCGCCCGTGAGCGCCTGACGGGCGGCGGCCAGACCGGCACCTCCGCAAGGCCCGGCCTTCACGCCGAGCACAGCAAGATCCCGTGCGGCCCGAAGCCCTGCATCGTCAGTGATGGCGAGGGCGGCATCGAGTCCGTCGCGGATGTAGGGCCATGCGAGGGAGGACGGTGTGCCGCAGTTCAGGCCTGACATCACGGTGATGCCGGTGGGCACGGTCACGGGCTCGCCTGCATCGAGGCTTGGCCCCATGCATGCTGCGGCGTCGGGCTCCACCGAGACAACCGCCGTGCCCTCGGGCGCCCGATCACCTCGGTAGTGAGCCAGCGCGGCCTGCAGCAGCGAGCCGACTCCCGCAGGAACCAGAACGAGATCCGGGTGCGTGAGTCCCGCAGCTGAGAGCTGCTCATCGGCCTCCTCGAAGAGAGTGGCGTATCCCTCGACGATCCAGCCGGGAATCTCCTCGTAGCCCTCCCACGCGGTGTCCTGCACGAGGACCCCGCCGATGTCGCTGGCCAGTTGTGCTGCTGCGGCAACGGCATCGTCATAGGAACCGTCGATGGCCGTGACGTCGGCCCCCTCGTCAACGATGGCCTGCACTGCACTCGGGTGCACCCCCGGCGGCACGACGATGGCCGCGCGGTGCCCCAGCAGTCGAGCGAATCGTGCGACAGCTCGGCCGTGGTTGCCGTCCGTTGCCGTGACGATCGTGAGGGGCTCGTCGCTGCGACGGTCCCGAAGGGCACGGTGGATCGCCCATGAAGCACCAAGGGCCTTGAAGGCCGGGAGCCCGAGACGAAACGACTCGTCCTTGGCGAAGACATGTCCGACCCCGAGTTCACGGGCAAGGTCGGGGAGCTCGACGAGCGGGGTAGGCGCGTAGCTGTCGAGGGTGCGATGAAAGGTGATGGCCTCCTGCGACGGTGAGGCGCATGACCATCTGCGGTCTCGAGTCTGGGGAACCCAGGCTGGCGCGGTCATTGAGAACCCTTCTCGGGGAGCAGCCGTCGGACGAGAGCAACGTAGTAGTCGACGCCCACGTGCAGCACATCGTCATTGAACTCGTAGTCGCGACTGTGCAGGGGCGTGCCACCGGCACCCGGCTCCGACCCGTTTCCGATCAGGGCGAAGCAGGCGGGGACTGCTCGCGCAAACACTCCGAAGTCCTCGCTCGCCATCCATTGCGGGCAATCACCGTCGACGTTGTCCGCACCGACCACGGCGGTGGCCGCAGCGACCGCCGCTGCCACGCACTCGGAGTCATTCTCGGTCGGCTCGAACTCATGCCGATACGTCACCTCGCAGGTTGCCCCGTGGGCGGCTGCGATTCCCGTGCACAGCTCACGCATTCTGGCTTCCAGCAGGGCCTGCACGTCTCTGTCGAAACTGCGGGTGTCGCCGGAGATGATCACCTCGCCCGGGATCGCATTGCGGGCGCCGTTGGTGACGAACTCGGTGCAGGAGACAACAGCGGATCGAGCTGGGTCGACATTGCGGGAGACGATCGACTGGAGACCCAGGACGATCTGCGCCCCCACGACGATCGGGTCGACGACCATCTCCGGCCGGGCAGCGTGACCACCGCGACCATGGATGCGGATCTCGAAGGTGTCCTCGCTGGCCATGATGGCGCCGGCGCGCGTGTGCAGTCGTCCGGCGGCAACGCCGGGCATGTTGTGCAGGCCGAACATCGCCTGCATCGGGAATCCATCCAGCAGGCCGTCGTCCAGCATGGCCTTGGCTCCCAGCCCGTGCTCCTCCGCCGGCTGGAAGACGAAGTGCACAGTGCCGTCGAATCCACCCTCGTCGGCCAGAGCGGCAGCGGCGCCCAGCACCATCGCCATGTGCCCGTCGTGCCCACAGGCGTGCATGCGACCGGCGTGCTCTGAGGAATACGCCAGACCGGTCTCCTCGTCGATGGGCAACGCATCCATGTCGGCACGCAGGCCGATGCTTCCGCTGCCCGTGCCGTGTCGCAGGGACGCCACCAATCCGGTGCGTCCGACTCCGCGGACGACGTCGAGGCCGAGATCGGTGAGGATGGCGGCCACGGCATCGGCGGTGGCGCTCTCCTCGAATCCGGTCTCGGGGATGCGATGCAGGCGGTGTCGCCACTCGGCGGTCGGGGATGCCATGTCGAGAGCCATGTCGAGAGCCTCGTCGTTGTGCGGGATCAGTGCAAGGTATGCAGGCGCTGGCGCCGAGCCGCCAGAGGCCACCGTGCGGAACATGTACTGTTGTTCTAATAGGTGTTCACGCGCAGTGCCTTCGCGCGGCGTGGTCCAGGGCGGTCATCGTGTCGATGGCCCGCATTGAGAGGAAGACATGGCGTCAACAAATCTTGCAGGCCGGCTCGTCGCCTTCGTCGGAGCGGCAGTGGTGGCTTCGTCCGTCGCTTTCGCCGCACCGGCTTCAGCTGATGATGGAAGGACGACCATCAACGCTGGAAACGGGACGGTGGGCGTCAACCAGGTGCTCACCGCGACCTACGTGAGCAACACCGCCTCGACCTCCTGCGACGATGAGCAGGGCGACGTGAGCTTCGACTTCCAGATCAGCAACGGCACTGACCTGGGCACGATCGCAGGGACTTGCACCCCGGTGAGCAACGGCTCCTTCACTCCCGTTGCCACCTGGACGGCAACCATGAACTGGACACCGACAACCAACGGCTCCCTCGTTGTCACCGCCTACGCTCTGAAGCAACTGCTGGGCGGGACCAACACGGTCGGCCAGAAATCGAAGCGGGTCAGCATCGCAGCTGCCAAGCCCTCGGGCGCACCGTCCAAGCCGCAGAACCTGAAGGTCACCGGCGTGTCCACCAATGCGGTGTCCTTGAACTGGAATGCACCGAGCAGCAGTGGCGGCTCGGCCGTCTCCGGCTACATCGTTAAGTGGGCCGGCCCGACGAGCGGACAGGTCACCGTTCAGGCCACGAATGCGAACATCGGCACCCTGTCGGCCGGCTCGACCTACACCTTCAGCGTCTCCGCTGCGAATGCAACGGGCTGGAGCGACTGGACCAGCATCACCCAGAACACCGCGAACGCGCCGACGCCAGCTCCCGTTCAGCAGCAGGCGCTCGTGGGTCCGATGTGGACCGGCGGCGGCCCCAAGGTGAAGAGCAACCAGTGGAAGACCTTCAACAACACGCAGAACCTCGACACCAACGCAGGTCACGAGGCTCGACTGAGCGCGATCAACAAGTCCTCGTCGGTCAAGTCGGTCACCTTCCGCTATGACGGTGATCGTGCTCAGATCCGCGCAGTGCTGAAGCCGGGAGCAAAGCGGGGGTCCTTCACGCTGCAGGAGTACGCACCTGCAGTCCCGGGGTTCACGGCCATGTCGATGACCCGCGTGATCAAGGTCGTCAAGTAGCAGCCGATCCCTTGCAGGCGCATGGCGCCAACGTTGAGACGACCCGGTCCTTGGTGGGCCGGGTCGTCTTGCTTTCGTCAGTGGGGTGCAGGCGTGGCAGCCCAGTGAGGAGCGATCAGCGGTGCGTCAGCAGCACCGCGCTCTGTTCCTGCACTCAGTGCGGCGGGAATCGTCGCGGGATCCATGAAGTCCGTATCGGGATCGGGATTCGCGATGGCCACGTGCACCGTTGATCCCGCATCGCGCAGCGCCTGAGCCTCGCGCTCCGCGGTGCCAGGTGCGGTGCGCTCCGAGAGCCCGAAGGCCGGATTCACCTTCTTGGGCGGATTCGTCTTGAAGTCCAGCATGCCGAGGATGAGGACGAACGTCGCTCCCGCGAGCATGGGCGCGTGCATGCTCGAGTGACTCACTCCGCCATCCATGACGAGACGATCGCCCAACCAGGTGGGGCCCATGTCGCCAGGAAGGGACGAACTTGCCGCACACGCGGTGGCGATGTCGATGCCGCTGCCCGGCCCAACGATCAGGGGTTCGGCCGTGTAGCAGTCGGTCGCGGTGGTGAACTGGCCTGCGGGCCAGGAGTCCAGTCCGAGGAGGGAATTCAGAAACGCGATGTAGTCGGCGGGTGGCCCGTTGTGAGCGGCCATCGCCGCCCGTCCGATCTCCTGCAGAGTCTCGGTGGTCACCTCGGTTGTCGATGACATGACTCGGTGAGCGCGCTCCTGCGAGGGCGAGCCCAACGGGATCGGGAGCGACGTGGCGGCCTTTTGCGGATTCGCCCCGAGCTCTGTGAACGCTGTCGTGAGAGCGTCCAGCTTCCCGGCCTTGATGGCCGCGCCCACGACTGACCCGGCCGACGTGCCGATGGCGACGTCGGCCTGGGCGAGATCGATGCCGGCATCCCTGAGCCCGTGCGCGTACCCGAGCATCCACGCGATGAACCACTCACCGCCGCCGCCGAAGGCGACGGCGCGGGAGGCGCCGGTGCCGAGTTGACCGATCTCGGCCTGAGTCTGAACTGCCATGGCACCCAGTATCTCTGGCACACCGTCAGGGGCACCGAGGAAATCGACGCTCAGTTCGCACTCATTCCGAGCGGGTGACGGGATCCGTCGCTTGGCTCATGCCAAGCTCCTCCCGATTCGAGGGCCCACTCATGCTGAGCGGGTGACGGGATCCGTCGACTTGCTTACGCAAGTCTCCTCCCGATTCCCGACGTGTCCTCCTATCTCATGACGAAGGCCCAGGGGATCAACCCTGGGCCTTCGTCATGAGAGCGGGTGACGGGAATCGAACCCGCGCTCCAACCTTGGGAAGGTTGTGTGATGCCATTTCACTACACCCGCGTACGGCTGCTGCCGTGGTGTCGGGGAGTCTACCCCGCTCAGGCCACGCTGGTCCGAGCGGTTGACTCAAGACGTGGGGCGCCGTTGCCTGGCGGTAGGACGTGTGGGACCACGCTGGTGAGATGACGAACCCAGTCGACCACCCAGACAGCGATGACGAGGTCACGGGCGTCGGCGGTGGTGGAGATGGATCCAAGCGTCGGCAGATCAAGGGGTGTCGGGGTCAGCGTCGTCGAGGTGACGTCTGTGGAGGCCACCGGACCGTCATCGGGCTCGCTCGACTCGGAGATCCACGCGGCAAGGGCCGTCCACTCCGCATGGCTGACCTGCCGAGCGGCCTCGAGCGGTGGGCGAAGTTCCGGGTGATGCTCGGCCACGGGGTGCTTGCCGGTGAAGTCCCCGATGATCTGCGCTGCTGAACTCAGCAGCACGGCCAGGCTTAGCGTGGGCGCCCATTCGCGGATGTCCTCGACCGGCCCTCGTTGGACCGCGGCAATGTCGAAGGTCTCACCCGCCCGGTAGATCTCGTTGACGGCGTTCACCCGCAGAGCAGGCAGCTGCTTGCGATCGTCCTCGCTGCCGAACGCCGTGATGGAGCCGTCGAGATAGTCCCGGGAGGCGCGAATGGATGCGGCGAGTCGGGTGCGGAGGTAGGCGGCGGCACCACGCGGCCACAGCAGGTAGCCGACGACAAGGGCGACACCAGCGCCGAGGGCGATGTCCTCGACACGCACGAGCGCTCCGTCCTGTCTCGGCGGCCAGTTGATCAGTGCGAGCGCCACGAGCACCATGGCGGTGAACGCGGCCTGGCCGGACGGGAAGTTGACGGCTCCGGCAGCCCATGCTGCGAGGAAGGTGAGAGCCGGCAGCAGCAGCCAGAGGACGATTTCGTTTCCCCCTACCGCGCTGACGATGGCGTAGGCGATGGCTGCGCCGACCGCCGTTCCGAGGATCGCGAGGAGGGCGAACTTGCGAGTTCCGACGGCGTCGAACCGCAGGATCGCGATGACTCCCAGAAGCACCCAGAATCCGTGGTCCACGCCCGTGAGATCCATGACGAGGACTCCGAGTCCGAGGCCCGCGGCACTGCGAATCGCATTGCGCAGCCAGGGTCCCTCCCAACTCCACTGAGCCACGAGGAGTTGGAGTGGGGTTCGCCGCGGCACGGGGGGAGTGACCGCGAGGGTCTCCACTCTGCTCCCGTTCGCCACGCGAGCCATCTCCGTCATCTGCTCGACGATCAGGGCGAAGATGCGCATCTGGTGGTGATCGGCGATGCGCCTCGAGATCTCGGTGGGATTCATGCCCTCGTGCGAAGCCTGAAGGGCCCACGCGTCCACGCCATCTGCCATGGCCTCTCGCGCCTGGTCGAGTCGGGATGCGGAGATGGTCTTCTTCGGATCAGACATGGCGACGCTGAGCTCGTGCAGCGCAGCGACGATCGCGTGCGCCAGTCGTTCGCGCTCGGGAAAGTCCACGGGGGTCGCTGGGGGCGACGACGCAGCGGCCTCGTCCACGAGAAGGCGCACGCTGTCGAGTCGTGTGGCGAGCAGGTTCAGGACGCTGTCGCGCTGAGTGATGCCGGAGGTGCGGAAGGGCTGGTCGGACAGGTGCATGTTCATCGCGTCGACGATCCGGTCGAAACCCGCAACGTGCTGCTTCAGCGCTGCGTCGTCCCGATCGCCCACCCACGCGGCACTCGCCGCATGCGCCGCGGCCGAGAATGCCTCGGCCATGAGGGGCCGGCTGCTCGGCCGTTTCGTGCGCGGCAACAGCACGAGGGCCGTGACGGTGCTGAGGATCACGGCGAGCCACCAGCCCATGAGATAGCTCGGCACGTTCGCCCACTGCCCGTTCAGGCAGACGGTGAGGATGTAGACGAGAAGGACGGCAGCGGCACCGATGGAGACGGAACCGCGGAACATGCTCACGAACGTCATCCCGAACGCGAAGGCCATGGTGACGAGGACGGCGGAGACCGTCGTCAGCGATGCCGCCCAGCCGAGGACGAGAGCGATGCTCCCAGCGACGCCGGTCAGGAGATAAGACGTGGCTCGCCGCTTGACCGATCCTGCGAAGTCGGAGTTGATGACCAGCCCGACCGTGCCGAAGAGGGTGAAGGCGGCGGCAATCGGGTCCTCGAATCCGTAGAGAACGATCGCGACACCGATGGGTACGGCAATGGCTCCGCGGATGGCACGGCGGGTGGCAAGTCCGTCGGGGTCATGTACGCGAAGTGCCACAGATGGAAGGTAGTGCCTGGTGAGCTCCGAGCAGTGTCACCATCGCGAAGTAACTCAGTCCGATGTCATCTCAGGGACGACGTCAGTGTGCGCGAAGTCGCCCCCCGTGAACAGGACTGGCTCGTCGATCTGCCGAGCCAAGGCGTAGACGAAACAGTCGCCGAAATCGAGTCGAGCGGGGTGCCCTGATCCCCTGCCGAAGCGTTGATAGGCCGCACGTGCGAACTCGGCCTGCTCTGCGTCGACGGGAATGACCGTCAAATTGAGGGTGCGGCGAAAGGTGTCGCAGGCACCGGGCCGGCGAGCGTCAATGACCACTGCAGCCTCGACCATCGTCGCCGCGCTGATCTTGATGTCGCGGGCGGATTCGAGATGCTCCTGGATCTCTTCGGCGCCAGGCTCTCCCAGGCAGATCGCGGCGATTGCCGAGGAGTCAAGGATCACGCGTGCGCCTCGGGTGGGAAGGCGGGGCTCGGGGTGTCCTCGCGTGAAAGCCCCGTCGCGTCATCGAACAGGTCGGCGAAGGGGTCCCCACTCGGTGCCACCCCGGCCTCCCGCGCGAGTCGGTGAGCCTCGGGATCCTTGATGTTGAGCATTCCCCAATTCAACCTTCATGGATAGACATGTCTACCTAATGTCCACAGCTTTCAACCCAGGAGGCGCGTCCGGTGGGGCGTGGGGAGCGGTAGCCTCGGCTCGTGCTTCTCTCAGACCGCGACATCAAGGCCGAGATCTCCTCCGGACGCGTCGGCGTCGAGCCCTATGTGGACACCATGATCCAGCCGTCCAGCATCGACGTGCGGCTGGACCGGTGGTTCCGAGTGTTCGAGAACCACAAGTACCCGCACATCGATCCCAGCATCGAGCAGCCCGACCTCACTCGGCTCCTCGAGCCCGAGGGCGACGAGCCGTTCGTGCTGCACCCGGGAGAGTTCGTGCTCGGCTCCACCTATGAGGTGGTGTCCCTTCCCGACGACGTTGCCGGTCGGCTGGAGGGCAAGAGCTCGCTTGGGCGCCTGGGTCTGCTGACCCACTCGACCGCAGGCTTCATCGACCCGGGCTTCTCCGGTCACATCACCTTGGAACTGTCCAACGTCGCGACCCTGCCGATCCTGCTCTACCCAGGCATGAAGATCGGGCAGTTGTGCCTGTTCCGGCTCTCGTCGCCCGCGGAGCATCCCTACGGCTCGGAGAAGTACGGCTCGCGCTACCAGGGCCAGCGCGGGCCCACGCCCTCGCGCTCCTATGCGAATTTCCACCGCACTCAGATCTGAGGGATAACCGCAGGCGCAGAGGTGATTCGGGGAGCCAGTCAGCACCTTCGGTGATAGCAATAGGCCATGAGCAAGAGCGATTCCCGGAAGACGACGACGATCCTGACCCTGGTGGGCGCCCTTCTCGTGGGGGCTGTCGCAGCGGGCGTCGCCGCACCGAGTCACGCAGCTGAGTCGCCCTCGCCGAATCCGGTCTCCGGGCCGCTGGACGCGCAGTTCCCGTACTGCAGCTGGTGGGTCGAGACGTCAACACAGAACTCGAACATCCTGTACCCCGACACGAGTGCGGCCTACTGGACGATGCCGTTCACCATCGACGACACGTCGGTGATCACGCTCCGGGGCTACTACCCGGACGCCCGCTACTTCTCCCTCCAGGTCTATGACCAGTCAGGGCAGCTCGACACCTCGGTAGGCGCCACCGGATTCACCGACTACCAGCTCGTTCCGGACGCGGGCAGCGTGAACCCGTGGCAGTCGCAGGATCCGTACCCCTCGGACGGCCAGACGTACTCGCTGACCATCTCGTCTTCGGCGGCGAAGCCGACGGATGCCACCAACTGGCTGTCCATGCCCTCATCCGCGACCGGTGCGATCGGCTGGCTGATGATGCGCGTCTACATGCCGAACGATCCGCCCTATCCGACGTCAATTCTCGGGGATGTCACGAGCACTGAGTCACCGCCCTTCGATCTGGTGGCGAAGCTGCTGCCCACGGTCACCATCACCGGCGCGTCGTCGGAGACCGACACGCTCCCGCAATGCTCGTCAACGCAAGGCGCTCAGCTCATGACGACAACCGATGCCGGGCGTGATCTCACAACGGTGCTGACGACGTCGGAGAGCGAGGGGATCTTCGAGAGTAGGTCGGTCGCCGGCGTCAAGCGGTCAGATGTCCGGGACTGCACTGACGATGCCGACGGCTGTGCCGCCGAGTCGGTCGACTTCGTGCGTCCGACGAACAAGCAGACCCCGTATCCGAACGCCGACAGCGCCTACATCGCGGCGAGCTACACCTTGGAGCGCGATGAGGCCCTCGTCGTCATGGCCCGCATTCCGACCACGCCATGGAATGTCGGTGATGGATCGGTGCCGACAGTGTGGCCGCAGGACTCACTGGAGATGCGCTACGTGTCGTTCTGCAGTTACCGGCAGCAGGCGCCGTATCCGGTGGTCGAGGTGACGGTGGACGGCTCGACGGTCTGGGGATGCTCGACAGACGTGGATATCCACTCGACAGACCCGGATGACGTGATCGTCACCATCGTCACCACGCCGGCCAACAAGCCTGAGCCGTCCGACGTTCTTGGTGACTTCGTGTGGCTGCCGATAGACCCCAAGCACGCCAGCGCTCCATATGTGTTCGCGATCCGAAACATGCTCCCGAACGCGAGCTTCGCGGAGTCGGCGACAAACATCGAGAAGACCGACGACGCAGCCGCGGCGGCCGCTGTGCTGCGGTCCTACTACCCGGTCGCGGTGATCTGCGATGTCGAGGCGTTGGAGAAGCTCGGCCCGACTGAGTGCGCATCCGCTCACCACCGTTCTCGGATCTGCGCAGCCTCAGACGGCGACGCGGATCTGACACCTAAGGAGCGCGCTGCCCGATTGATGGCGTGCATCAAGGAGATCCGAGCAGAGGAGGGTGACGTCGACGGAATCCGTCATCTCGCCGGTTGCATGCTCAAGCAGCGCTCGGACTGCACCGGGATGTCGCTGGCCCGGGCCAAGCTCCGGGAGGCTTCCCTGAATCGCGCTCGACTCGCGCATGCCGACCTCACCAATGCGGACCTGCGCGACAGCGCACTCGCCAACGCCGTGCTGCATAACGCCGTGGCGCGCGGAGCCGACCTCGGTGGCGTGAAAGCATCGGCCCTGCAGGCACACAATGCGAATCTCAGCGAAGCGAACTTCGCGAAAGCCGTGCTGAATCGGGCATCTCTCGTCGAGTCGAACCTCGCCGGTGCGTCTTTGAACGGAGCTCGAGCAGTGGGCTCCGACTTTCGTGGTGCGGATCTGACGGGTGCTGACCTGCGGGGCGCAGACCTGTCCGGAGCGAACCTGAGTGGAGCAGATCTGACGGGGGCCCGGCTTGATGGCGCCAATCTCTCCGGAGCCACGGTGCATGACGCCGCGGTTGATGCGAGCCAGCTGGCATCCGCCACGACGACAGCGGTGGACACGTCGACCATCCGACCGCCGACGACCTGCTGCAAGCCGACCACGTCGGGAGTCAGGGATTCGACCTGACGTGGCCTCGCCGCACGTGATGGAATCAGGGCATGGCCGTGCCTTCGGAACCCGAACTCGAGATCTTCAGCTACGAGGAGTTCGGAACGGGAGTGCGCTGGCTCGCTGAGCAGCTCGTCGAGCGCAATTGGATTCCCGACGTTATCCTCGGGGTGGTGCGCGGCGGACTGTTCGTGTCGACGGCGATCGCCTACGCCCTTGACATCAAGGACGTACGGCACGTCAATGTGGAGTTCTACACGGATGCCGGCGAGACACTTCCAGAGCCGGTGCTGATCGGGGAGCAGCCGTATCTCGCTGACCTTGGCGGCAAGCGGGTACTCGTCGCCGACGACGTAGCCGACACAGGAGCCACTCTGCAGTTCGTCCGTGCCATGCTTCCCGACGACGCGATCGTGCATGTGGCCGTGCTCTACGAGAAGCCCGGCACCACCTACAACCCGGATCTGGCCTGGCGGTCGACGGACAAGTGGATTCGCTTCCCGTGGATCCAGGTTCCCCCGGTGCGGGTGGCCGAAGAGGGTCGCTCGTCGGTCTAAGGGGGCCCTCGGAGGACTACGATGCACCTGCTGCGAGAGGAGGCCGATGAAGACTTCGCGCGTCCGCGTAGCGCGGGTGCTGTCGGGTGCGCTTCTTGCCCTGCTCCTCCTCTTCGCACTCGACTTCCTCAGTAACGACTACTTCACTCCCATCTTCTTCACGGTGCCGCTCATCGTCACTGCGTCCCTTGGTCGCCCGTTGGCGACAGGATCTCTCGTTGTCGTGGCCCTCGCTCTCGCCTTGGCGGCGGGATGGCACAGCGACGACGCCGCCCTTCTGCTCGAGGCTCGACTCTTCATGATCGCTCTGGCGGGGGTCGCGTCGATGTGGGTGGCTCGGGTGGTCCAGCAGAGCGAACGGCGCCTGCGGGTGGCCGAGGTGCAGATGAGAGTCCTGGCCGAGAACTCGTCGGACATCGTCCTCCGGACGTCGGCAGACGCCGTTATCGAGTGGGTCTCCCCTTCGGGTGAGGGGGAGCTGGGGTACGCCCCCGCGGCCTTGATCGGTAGGAATCTTGGAGACATTCTGCAGGCTGACGATGCCGAGGAGGTGCTTGCCGGACTCGGTGCTCTCGATGCGCACGGACGGGCCGAGTACCGTGCTCGTTTCACCACAGCCTCGGGCGACGTGACATGGATGGATCTCACGGTTCGCGTGCTCGCGGATGGGGATCGCGTCATCGGACACGTCTGCAGTGCCCACCGTGCTGACGCCCGGGTGCGGACGGAACTGGAGTTGCAGCGCCGGGCGGGAACTGATGACCTCACGGGTGCTCTGCGCCGCGACGCGGCAATCGATCGCCTGGAGGCGATGAGTCGAGAGGCCCGTCGCACGGGCAATGAGGCGGCGGTCCTCTTCTGCGACGTCGACAACTTCAAGGCGATCAATGACACCTTCGGTCATGCGGGTGGCGACGAGGTGCTGAGCGTGATCGTTCGACGCTTGCAGGATCACCTCAGGGCCGAGGACTCGGTGGCTCGTTTCGGCGGCGACGAGTTCGTCGTAGTCCTGCACAGCATCCGCTCCCTCGACGACGCGAAACGCATATCCGAGAACCTGCGGGCAGTGGCTTCCGCGCCCATGGACCTGACTGATGGACGCACGGTGATGACGACTCTGAGCATGGGACTCACCCCGCTCCGCGAGGGTGAGGCCATCGGGGACGTTCTTGCCCGCGCGGATGCAGCCCTCTATGACGCCAAGGCTTTGGGGCGAAATCGGGTGGTCTTCCTCGACTGATTCACATCTGGCGCTGCGTCATCTGACGTTCCCGTCCTGGCGCACCTGTGCCTTGTCTAGTGCCAGAGGCCGATGACCAGACCAATGGAGGCGAGCCCTGCGATATCTCCGCCGCACTCGATCGCCCACACCTTGAAGCCCTGTCCGGAGAAGAGTCGGTGACCCAGTGACGCGGGTGCCACGAACAGCACACCGATGAGAGCACCGATCACGAGCCCTCGCAGGGGGCCGACGTCCGTGCCGGATGCCTCGCGAAGCGCAATGACGATCGCCAGACCGTAGGCCTGCACGAGCAGGGCGATGACCGTGCCACCGAAGGCCTGTGCCGCACTGACCTGCCCCGTCGACGGATCCGAGGGGTCTCGACCCAGCGCCCGCATCCATACGGGGTAGAAGGTCTTCGGACCGAACCATGCCCAATTCACGAGAAAGGCAAGCACGGCGCCGAGCAGGGGCGACCACCAGAGGATTGACGGAATGTTCATGTGCGGAGGGTCTCAGCGCGCTGGTGCGATGGCAAGGAGCTGGGTGTGGGACGCACCCGTCAGCACTGGGATGTCACGTGGACCTGTCAGCCATTCTCCACAGCAGGAATGCGGCCGCGATGGTGATGACCCCCGCGATGACCGTCGCTGTGGCGCGATAGGCGATCGTGTCGAGGACGGGCTCACCGAGCAGGGAGAACAGCGCGACGATGATCAGGGAGATGCCTGAGACAGCGATGGGGTAGTTCGCCTGCAGGAAGGCGAGCAGAAGAACCGTGCCGAGAATCGTGTAGATAGCGATTGCTATCGGGGAGTTGGAGACGACCTCGATCAGGAGCAGCGAGAGCGCAATGCCGACGAAGGTGCCGAGGATTCGCTCGGTGACGCGGCTGACGGTGCCGTCGGAGTCGGGTCGTGTCATCCACACGATCGTCATGGGAATCCAGTACTCATGCGGCCACGCCAGGAGGTTCGCCAGCGCCGTTCCCGCCATGAGTGCCAGGGCTAGGCGCACGGCATGGTGGAAGAACACGTCATCGCGATGTCGATGATCGCGCAGTCGCGTCATGATTGAGGTGCGCATCTCAGAGCGGTGGAAGGCAGCCCGGCCGCTGCGCTGAAGTATGGCCACGAGGGCCACCACGAACATGACTCCGCCGCCAAGCGCCATCAGCGCGGCGGCCCGAATCGCGTCGGGGAAGGTCATGGCCGTTCCGGAGAAAACGGTGTAGACCACCATGGCGAGGACCCCGGTGACCAGAGCGCGGGCTCCCATCGCACCGGCGAATCCACCGGCGAGACCGACGACACCGACCACCGCAATCTCGACGACGTTCCACGTCGCGACGGTGCCGCCCAGAAGAGTGCCGAGGGTGATCCACAGCAACGTCCAGAGCATCGTGCGCACCCGCACATCGGCGGCGCCATTGAGGTTGGCGATGCCGACGAAGGCTGCACCGATGACGAGGGGCAGTGTGGCCGGGTAGTCATCCAGGGCGATGGCCAGGAGTGTCAGGACACCGGCAACCGTGCCCGTCAGAACAGCAGGAGCCATCCGGATGCCGTCCTTGCGGATGGCCGCAGCCCCGAGGAGGGCGCTGCGCACGGAGGTCACAACGTCACGCTAGCGCCGATGCGTGTGTCAGATCGCGGAGATGGCGGTGGTGTCATTGGCATGGCGGGTGGGCGACTTCGCCCGTAGCCTGCTGCCATGATCGCGTCACTTGGCAACGTCGGACCGCGCTTTGCGACGCGGGCACTCGCTCCGATGTTGGTGACGGTGCTGGTCGGCTGGGCGGTACTGGCCGGCGCAGTTGATCATGCGTCTATCGGAACGTTCGCTGCGATGTGGATGGCGATGGCGGTCGCGATGATGCTTCCGACCGTCCTACGGCCCATGATGCGGGCCGCTGAGGGATCGCCTGTGCGCGCGTGGCAGTTCGTGGCAGGCTTCGTCGGGATCTGGGCGCTTGTCGGAGTGCCCGCCTACGCGCTGATGAATGCCATCGAATGGACCACCTTTTGGATCGCGCTGGCGTGGATCGCGGCCGGGCTGTACCAGGTCACGCCCGTGATGCACCGATTCGTGAGGTCCTGCAGCGGCGTCACCTACACGGGCTCGCCCATGCCCTATGGAGTTCGACAGGGCATCCGATGTGTTGCCTCGTGTTCGCCTGTGATGCTTGCCGCGATGGTCACGGCCATGGCTCTCCCAGGCTTTGTGGCCCCGATTCTCGTGCTGGTGGCGCTTACTGCCTTCCTGTGCTGGGAGAAGCAACCTTCCGCATCTCGTCAGGTGATGACGGCCGTGGGGATGGGCATGATCGTGCTGGCAGTGACTGGCGTGATGGTCTTCGGGGGCGGCGGCGGACACCTGCATTGACGCGGGGCACCTTCAGGGCACGTCCAGGTCATCGCCTCCTGCGACGTCGCCAACCTCGATGAGCACGACGTCGTCTCGTCCCCGGATCAGTCGCCTTGCGCCCTCGTCGCCGCGTGCGACATCGATGGCGTCGTCCCACAGGTCACGCGCGATGCGCACGGGGTGACCACGCTCGCCGTTGAAGGTCGCCTGAGCGATCGCAGCCGTGGGTGACTGGGTGACAATGCGCTGCACTGCTTCGGTCGTCAGCCAGGGAAGGTCGACGAGGGTCACGACGACGGTGTCGGTGTCGGTCGTGTCGCGCAGGTGCTGCAGCCCCGTGCGCAAGGACGAGCCCATGCCCTCCGGCCAGGCGTTGTTGACCACTACGTTCGCACCGTCGACGTGGCCCACCCAGGCGCCGAGCACGACGACGACCGGCGCGCATCCGGCCTCCGTCATGATCCGGACGGCGCGATCGACCATTCGCTCTCCATCTACGACGACCGGGGCCTTCGGCTGTCCGAAACGCGTGCCGGCACCGGCTGCGAGCACAAGCCCTGCGGTGCCCATGGCTAGCGGGGTGCGCCGGGATGGATGGGTCCCTGCAGGGACGCGAGGTGGGAACCGCTTCCGCCCCAACGATCCTGGATGATCTCCGCGGCGATCGAGATCGCCGTCTCCTCGGGCGTGCGGGCCCCCAGATCCAGGCCGATGGGGGAGTGGACGCGGGCGAGCTCGTCGTCGGTGAGCCCTGCCTCCTTCAGGCGCACGAGTCGATCCTCGTGCGTGCGACGAGAGCCCATGGCGCCGATGTAGCCGGCGTTGGTCTTCAGTGCCTCCTTGATGGCGGGCACGTCGAACTTGGGGTCGTGGGTCAGCACCGCGATGACGGTGCGGGAGTCGACCTCTTGGCCGGAGAGCCAGCGATGCGGCCAGTCGACGATGACCTCGTCGGCCTCGGGGAAGCGCTTGGCGGTCGCGAAGACAGGGCGCGCGTCGACCACGGAGACCTTGAATCCCAAGAGCTTCCCCACGCGAACGAGAGCGGCGGAGAAGTCGATCGCGCCGAACACGATCATCCGGGGCTGCGGCGCGAAGGACTGCACGAAGACGTCGAGGCCTTCACCGAGGCGCTCGCCCTCGTGGCCGTAGTGCAGGAAGCCCGTCGTGCCCGACTCAAGCATGCCGATGGCGTCCTCGCGCACGGTGTCATCGAGTCTGCTCGTTCCGAGCGAGCCCTCAGATCCTGCCTTGCGCACGACAAGGTGCCGGCCGACGAAGTGCGGCCCGGCCACGATCGTCGCGACGGCTACCGGCTCCTCCTCGGCGATGCTCTGCGCAATGCCGGCGAGCTCAGGCCACGACTCGTCGTCGACCCGCTCGACGAACACCTCGAGGATGCCGCCGCAGGTCAGGCCCACCGCGAAGGCGTCGTCGTCGCCGATGCCATATGTCTCGAAGCGTGAAAGGCCGTCCGCCAGCACCTCCTGCCCCACTTCGAACAGCGCTCCCTCGACGCATCCGCCGCTGACGGAACCCACGGCCTCGTCCTCATCCGTCACGAGCATCGAGGCGCCAGCCGGTCGCGGAGCGGATCGCCACGTGCGGACCACCGTTGCCATGGCGGCCCGACCCCCGCGCTCACGCACGGCCAGCAGCTCGGGAAGCACTTCTCGCACGGCGGACTCCTCGTTTATCGGGCTGATCCCGGGTTCACGGTCAATAATGGCCCGATGGGCGAGATCAGGCGGGTCGAAGTGACCGATTGTGCACTGGACGTGCATGGCCTCGAGGTCCTCGTCGACGACGCTCGCGCCGGAGCTGTGGTGTCCTTCAGCGGCACGGTGCGAGACCACGATCACGGACGTTCGGTGTCGACCCTGACCTATGAGGGCCACCCTTCGGCGGAGTCGGTGCTTGCCGAGGTTGCCAAGGAGATCGATGCCCGATTCGACGTCATCGCCCTGGCGGTCGCCCATCGGGTGGGACCCATCCCGATCGGGGAGTCGGCGCTGGTGGCTGCCGTGGCGACGGCTCATCGAGGAGAGGCGTTCGCGGCGTGTCAGGCGCTGGTCGACCTCGTGAAGGAGAAGCTGCCGGTGTGGAAGCACCAGGTGTTCACGGACGGCACGGATGAGTGGGTGAACTGCGCATGACGTCGGATCTGGGAATGCCTCGGGTGGCCGTCGGTGAGGCGACCGGCTCCCTCATGGACTCATACGGTCGGGTGCATCGGGACCTGCGCGTATCCGTGACGGATCGATGCAACTTGCGGTGCACCTATTGCATGCCCCCCGATTTCGCCGACTGGATGCCAGGTGACCATCTGCTCAGCATCGACGAGCTGATGACGGTCATCGAGGTGGCGATCTCGCAGGGAGTCGAGTCCATTCGACTGACGGGCGGTGAGCCGCTGGTGCGACCGGACATCGTCGAGATCGTTCAGCGCATCAATGAGCTGCCCGCGCCCCCTCGAATCACGTTGACCACCAACGCCCTGCGTCTGGCCGATCTCGCCCAGCCTCTGGCAGACGCCGGCCTCGAGCGGGTGAACATCAGCCTCGACACCCTCGATGCTGATCGCTTCACCAAGCTCACGTTCCGTGATCGCTTCGATGACGTGATCGCCGGCATCCGCGCGGCCCTCGATGCAGGGCTGCATCCGGTCAAGGTGAACACCGTGCTGATGCGTGGGATCAACGACGACGAGGCCATCCCCATGCTCCGGCATTCCCTGGAGAACGGTTGGCACCTGCGGTTCATCGAGCAGATGCCGCTTGACCCGGGTGGCTCGTGGGATCGGAGCGAGATGGTCACGGCGGCGGAGATCCACGACCTGCTCGCCGAGGAGTTCGAGTTGACCCCGAAGCCCGGTCGCGGCTCGGCGCCGGCCGAGGAGTTCATCGTGGATGACGGACCTGCCACCGTGGGGATCATTGCGAGCGTGAGCAAGCCCTTCTGCGCGGCATGCGATCGCCTCCGCCTCACCGCCGACGGGCAGATTCGCAACTGCCTGTTCGCCCGGGACGAGACGGATGTCCGCGCCACGCTTCGCGACGCCTCGTTGTCGGACGAGGAGCGCCGGTCGCGCATCGCGGGGCTGTTCGCCCAGGCGACGATGGCGAAGCTCCCGGGTCATGGCATCAACGATCCGTCCTTCATCCAGCCTGATCGACCGATGAGCGCCATCGGTGGCTGACGTGTCGGGCTCCGCGGACCAGGTCGAGGTCCATCTCTTCGCTGCGGCGCGCGCTGCCGTGGGCGAGTCGATGGTGCTGGTGGCCCCGGGGAGCCTCAGTTCGGTGCTCGATGCGGTGGCGGCCGACCATCCGGCTTTCTCCGGCGTTCGTCCGCGATGCTCGTACCTACTTGATGAGGTGTCCTGCTCGGATCCGTCCGCCGAGGTGAGCGCCGGAAGCCGACTCGACGTCCTACCGCCTTTTGCGGGGGGCTGACTCGCGACTTCGGCCGCCTCTGAGGGGTGATTCCCTCTACGGTGGGCGTCACGGAATGGTCGGCCGGTCGGGCTGACGTAAAGATCGGGAGGAACCGTGGAGCTTGAGAACTCCTTCATCGTGCCGGCGGACATCGAGACCGCCTGGAACACGCTCATTGACGTCGAGGCCATTGCCCCCTGCATGCCGGGAGCGACGCTGACCTCCTTCGATGGGGAGAACTTCGCAGCGACGGTGAAGGTCAAGCTGGGTCCGGTCACCATGAACTTCGCCGGTGAAGGATCGTTCGTGTCGAAGGACGCCGACGCCCATGTAGCGGTCATCGCTGCGTCGGGCAAGGAGACCAAGGGCGCTGGCACTGCGGGCGCGACCATCACGGCCACGCTTGTGCAGGAGACCCCGACTACAACTAAGGCGATCATCGCCACCGACCTGACCGTCACCGGCAAGGCAGCGCAGTTCGGTCGAGGCGTCATGGCGGATGTGTCGAAGCGACTGATCGGACAGTTCGCCGGCAACCTAGAGCAGGTGATCATGGCAAGGCAGGCGGCCAGCGATGCTGCTCCCGCGGACACGTCCTCCGCTGGGGATGGCTCTGCGAAGACGGCTGACGCCGGCGCTGCGCCAACGGCCGCTGCCCCCGTGGCAGCGCCGGTCCTGAACAACGAGGCTCTCGATCTGGGGAATGCGGCGATGGTGCCCGTTCTCAAGCGAGTGGTGCCCGTTGTGGTGGGCATCGTGGCGGTGGGCGTCATCATCTGGCTGATCGCACGCAACTGACCGAGGGCACCCAGTCGCTCTGTCCCGCACACGTGACCGCATGCCGCATCCACTAAGCATGCCTACACTCAGGGCATGTACGACATCGCGCTGAGTGTCTCCGCTTGCGCGCGTTCAGGGACACGCGCAGATGTTGCCTGGATGCTGGCACCGGTGGTGTCTGACGAGGCTCTGGCGTTCACGCCAGGCGGGGGCCGCATCGGGCACCTCATGGGTGGAGCGTTTGACGGACTTCTCTCCGACGTAGCTGCCAGGAAACTGCCGAGCGGGCGTCGTATCCGACACATCGTGACGGAGTTTGAGAGTGCGATGAGCGGACTGCCGGCGCACTCGGACGTTGAATTCCTGATCGTCCCTGCGGATCAGTTCCCAACCACGCTCTGGCCGCTGCTGCTCGAGCGGCAGGCGGTGTCCGTCACGGCCACCCTTGATGGGGACGATGTCACGGCCGTGACTGTGTCGACGGGTCAGCCCGAGGGTGGACCCACCTCTGCGGCGATAGATCATCCGGCCGTATTCGTGCAGGAGTCGGAGGTAACGACCGTCCTGGCGCCCATCACGCGCCTCGTTATTGCTGGGCAGGGAGCCATCGCGGAAGCCATTGCGGCACAAGGGGATCTTCTGGGCTGGCGAACTGTCATTGAACGGCGTCCGCCGATGGTCGCGGGGTTGGCAGCAGGGTTGTCCCCCTTGGATGGCATCGTCGTCATGGGACATGACGTAGAGGCTGCGGGCACCTGCCTGATGGCGGCGTTGGAGAGCTCCGCGGGCTACATCGGCGCACTCGGGTCGACTGCCATGCAGGAGGCTCGCGCTGACTGGCTGGCGATGCGGGACGTCACCGACCTTTCGCGAGTGCGGGGACCCGCGGGGCTGGAGATCGGTTCTCAGGGTCCAGCTGAGATCGCCGTGTCGATCGTTGCTCAGATGATTCTCGCCAAACGCCTTGGCTGATTGATTGACAGGTCAATTTGTGCGTTCGCTCACATTTGGAGTTGCGGCTGTTCCACACTTCTTCTTGGATGGGCTGATCCGATGGGGGCATCGCGCCTGCACGGGTGCGGTGAACACAGAAGGAGTCAGACAATGGCGATCGAGTCGACAGGCCACGAGACCGGCAATCCACGGCTGTACGCGCTGATTGAGAACTCACCCAAGACCGGCAAGAGCCCCACGGTGTGGGCGTGGCCGCAGTTCACTGAGTTTCTGAAGGTGTCGAGTCAGCCCGTTCAAGGCCCGTGGCCACCGCATCAGGAGCCACGTCCCGACCCCGATGCCGACTCCCTCCCCGTCGCCGTCCGCGACACGCACGCGTAGATCCGAGAGGAATCCATGTACCCGTCCCGCTTTGCCTACGAGGCGCCCAAGACCCTCGGTGAGGCCATTGCCCTCCTTGACGCCAGCGGCGGCGAGGCCAAGATCCTGGCCGGCGGCCAGAGCCTGATCCCGATGGTCAAGTTGCGGTTCGCCTCGCCCGAGATGCTGGTGGATATCAACAACATCCCCGGCCTCGACTACATCCGGATGGATCCCGATGGCACCCTGCGCATCGGGGCGCTCGCCCGCCACGAGGACTTCGAGCACTCGGCCACGCTCGCGGAGACCCACCCCACCCTCGCTGCTGCGGCCTCGCTGGTCGCCGACCCGATCGTGCGCACCCGCGGCACCTTCGTCGGCTCGCTCTGCCACGCCGACCCGCAGGGTGACTGGTCGGCGACCATGGTCGCCCTCGGTGGCCGCATCGTGGCACAGGGCCCGAACGGGAAGCGCGAGATTGACGTGCGCAGCTTCGTGCTCGGCCCGTTCTCGAACGCCCTGGCATTCAACGAGATTGCGGTGGAGGCGGTCATCCCTCCGGTCAAGGGCAGGCCTGCCGGTAGCTATCTCAAGCTCGAGCGTCGGGTGGGCGACTTCGCCACTGCGTCTGTGGCCGTGGCCCTCGACATGAACGGCGCCACGGTGGGTCGCGCGGGCTGCGCCCTCGCGGGCGTGGGCGGCCGCACCATCGATGCCAACGACGCCATCTCGGTGCTGGTCGGGAAGACCCTCAACGCCGAGAGCATCGAGGCGGCGGCCGATGCGGTCGCCACGGCAGCTGACCCGCGCACCGACCACCGCGGCTCCGCGGACTACAAGCGCCACATCGTCAAGACCTTCGTAACGCGCATCCTGAACAACATCGCGACCTCCGAGCAGAAGGCAGCCTGACCATGTCGAGCCTGTTTGACGAAGTCATCACCCCCGGCGCTGACGTGCCTGTGCGTCGGATCACCGTCGAGATCAATGGCGAGAAGCGCACCATGGACGTCGAGCCTCGCCTGCTGCTGGTGCACCTTCTGCGCCAGGGCCTCGAGCTCACCGGCACCCACTCCGGCTGCGACACGACCAGCTGCGGCGCTTGCACGGTGCTCTTCGACGGCCGCCCGCTCAAGAGCTGCACGCTGTTCGCCGTGATGGCCGACGGCCACAAAGTCGAGACCGTGGAGGGCATGGGATCGGCGAGTGAGCTGGACCCGATCCAGGAGGGCTTCAAGCAGGAGCACGGCCTGCAGTGCGGCTTCTGCACGCCAGGCATGATGCTCGCCTCGAAGGCGCTGCTGGAGCGCAATCCGAACCCGACTGAGGACGAGGTCCGTTGGGCGCTGTCCGGCAACCTCTGTCGTTGCACGGGTTACCAGAACATCGTCAAGGCCGTCCTGTGGGCAGCCGAGAAGATGCGCGACGAGCAGAACGAGGAGGCGTGATGGCTCTCGATGAGATCAAGATCGGCGGGATGGGCGCAAGCCGCCGCCGAGTCGAGGACAACCGCTTCATCCGCGGCAAGGGCAAGTACGTCGATGACGTCGTGCTGCCGGGCATGCTGCACATGGAGATCCTGCGCAGCACGGTCGCGCACGCCCGCATCAAGTCGATCGACACCTCGGCAGCGTGGGAGGTTCCCGGCGTTCGCCTCGTGCTGACCGGCGAGATGATGGCGGCCCGCAATCTCGCTTGGATGCCGACCCTGTCGTATGACACCCAGGCGGTTCTTGCGACCGACAAGATCCGCTTTCAGGGCCAGGAGATCGCGGCCGTCATCGCGGACGATCCCTACAGCGCCAAGGATGCGTGCGCCAAGATCGTCGTCGAGTACGAACAGCTGCCCGCCATCACGAATCCGTTCATCGCCCAGGAACCGGGCATGCCGATCATTCGGGATGACAAGGAGAACCAGCCGACCAACAAGGTCTTCGACTGGGAGATCGGCGACAAGGAGCGGACCGATCAGGCCTTTGCCGAGGCCGATGTGGTCTCCACGATCGACCTTCACTACCCACGCTCGCACCCGTCGCCGATGGAGAACTGCGGTTCGATCGCCGACTACGACCGCGCAACGGGCAAACTCACCGTCTACATGACCAGCCAAGCACCGCACATCGTGCGGGCTGCCGTGGCCATGGTCGCGGAGATCCCCGAGCACCAGATCCGCATCATCTCGCCTGATCTGGGCGGCGGATTCGGCAACAAGGTGCCGATCTACCCGGGCTACGTCATCTCGATCCTTGCATCCATCCTGACCGAGCGGCCGGTGAAGTGGATCGAGGACAAGACCGGCAACCTGATCTCGACCGGCTTCGGTCGCGACGTATACCTTCAGGGCCAGATCGCGATGCGCAACGACGGCAGGATCCTGGGCATGCGCATGCACACGATCTCCGATCACGGTGCCTTCTTCGCCGACGCGCAGCCGACGAAGTTCAAGATCGGCCTTATGCACTCGACGTTTGCGTGCTACGACATCCCCGCAGCGCATCTCACCAGCGAGGGCTACTACACGAACAAGGCTCCGGGCGGGGTCGCCTACCGCTGCTCCTTCCGCGTCACCGAAGCCATGTTCTTCCAGGAGCGCATGATCCACGCTGCCGCGAACGATCTGGGCATGGATCAAGCGGAGTTCCGCCGCATCAACCTGGTCAAGGACGACATGTTCCCGTACCGCACGGCCTTCGGGTTCCTCACCGACTCCGGCCAGTACGGCAAGTGTCTCGACGTGGGCCTGGAGGCCATCGGCTACAGCACCTTCAAGGAGGAGCAGGAGGAGGCCCGCAAGCGCGGCAAGCTCCTCGGCATCGGCATCTCCACGATGACCGAGCCACTCGGTGCAGGTAACAGCCGCGAGTACGACATCATCGGCATCAAGATGTTCGACTCCGCGGAGTTGCGGGTGCACATGACCGGCAAGGCGATCCTTCGCACCGGAGCCAAGACCCAGGGCCAGGGCCACGAGACGACATGGGCGCAGATCGTCGCCCACGAGCTCGGTATCCCGGCCGAAGACATCGTGGTCGAGGAGGGTGATACCGACACCGCACCGTTCGGCATGGGCACGTATGCCTCTCGTTCCACGCCGGTTGCCGGTGCGGCCGTCGCGATGGTCGCACGCAAGATCAGGGCCAAGGCACGCAAGATCGCTGCCCACCTGCTCGAGGTGTCCGAGGAGGACATCGAGTGGGAGCTCGGACGTTTCTACGTCCGCGGCAACCAGGAGCGTGGCGTCACGATTCAGGACTGCGCGCTCGCTGCCTACAGCAACGTCCCGGATGGTCTCGAGCCCGGGCTCGAGAACAACGCCTACTACGACCCGCCGAACCTCACCTGGCCCTTCGCGGCCTACATCTGCAAGGTCGAGGTGGATGCCGAGACGGGTGTCTGGGATGTGCTCAAGTTCGTCGCGGTGGATGACTGTGGCGTGCGCATCAACCCGATGATCGTCGAGGGGCAGATCATGGGTGGGCTCACGGAGGCATACGCCATGGCCAACATGCAGTACATCACCTTCGACGAGGAGGGGAACTGCATCGGGGCCAACTACATGGACTACCTGCTCCCCACGGCGTGGGAGACTCCGGGCTTCGAGTTGCACGAGGTGGTCACCCCGTGCCCGCATCACCCGATCGGGGCCAAGGGCATCGGAGAGTGCGCGACTGTGGGCGGCCCGGCCGCCTTCGTCAATGCGGTCATGAACGCGATTGAGCACACGGGCGTGCGCAACGTCGACATGCCGCTCATGCCGAACCGGGTCTACGAGGCGTTGCAGACGGGCCAGAACGTGTCGGGCATGCCGCCCGTGAAGGTCGGCTGACACGCATGTCCGACAGCCGTCCGGCCGAGGGACCGGAAGTCATGGCGAGGGCCCTGGAGCTCATGCGCTCTGGTGAGTCCTTCGCCATGGCCACGGTCGTGTGGCGACAGCCACCGTCCTCCGGTCAGCACGGGTCGCGGGCGATCATCATGGAGGACGGCTCACTGCACGGATGGATCGGTGGCGCCTGTGCGGAGCCGGTGATCCTTCGAGAGGCCAAGCGGGTCCTCGAGCAGGGGGAGTCCAGCCTGATCTGGCTTGGTCGGGCGGAGGACCTTGAGGCCATGCACATCCCTGAGGGTGTGCTGACCGTGCCCATGTCCTGCCAGAGCGATGGCGCTCTGCAGGTCTTCATCGAGCCGGTTGCCGCTCTGCCTCACGTGCTGGTCGTGGGCAGGTCTCCGATGGCGATGACCCTGGTCGACCTCGTGCGCGACGTGGGTTGGCGGGCCGACATCGTCGATGGCCCGGATTTCGTCGCCACGATGGTGACGCCTGCTACGGCTGTCGTCGTCGCCACCCAAGGGCATGGCGACGAGGAGGCGGTGACGGAGGCGATGCGAACTGATGCGGTCATGGTCGGCCTTGTGGCATCGCGCAAGCGTGGTGAGGTCGTTCGTGGCTTCCTCGCCGAGCAGGGCGTTCCGCGCCAGAGGCTGGATCAGGTGCGCGTGCCCATTGGCCTCGATCTCGGGCACACGAGTCATCGCGAGATCGCGGCCTCGATCCTCGCCGAACTCGTGCAGCTTCGGGCCGCTGGCTCTCTGAAGCCACGTGTTCGGGTGCTTCTTCCGCTCGTCGAGCCTCAGGAGGTCATCGATCTCGTGTGCGGCACGACGGTCGAGGCGGTACCGGCGAATCGTCCGTTCGAGCATGAGGGCACGACCTACTACTTCTGCGCCATGGGGTGCAGGAAGGCATTCGAGAATGACCCCGCTTCGTTCATCTCCAGGGAGGTTTCATGCTGATCAATCAGTCGTTTGATGTCGATCAGCCGATCGATCAGGTCTGGAAGTTCTTCTACGACATCCCCCTGGTGGCGGCATGCATTCCCGGAGCGGATCTCACCAACGAGGTTGGTGAGGATCAGTACGAGGGCGACGTGATCATCTCGGCCGGTCCGGTCAAGCTCGAGTTCTCCGGGGCGGTGAAGATCAAGGAGCGTGATGAAGCGCGCAAGGAGCTCGTCCTCGATGCCGCCGGCGCCGACAAGAAGGGTCGTGGCTCGGCAGTGATGCTGATGACGATCGCGCTCAAGCCGCTCGGAGCGTCGACGCGCGTCGACATCAGCATGGATCTCGCCATCTCCGGTGCAGCCGCCCAGTACGGCCGAGGCCTGGTCGTGGACGTCACGGGCGTGCTCGTCGACCAGACAGCGACGTCCATGAAGGCGCGCATCACGGCCATGGCCGAGGGGCGCGACCCGATGGCCATCGGTGGTCCTGCTGCGGCCAGCGGAATCGCGATCGGCTTGATCGCCTTTCGGCGTGCAGCCAAGCGCGTGTTCGCGCGGTTCTTCCTGCCCTACGAGCCGGCTCCGAGCCGCTAGAACTGGAGGCTAGTCATGAGTCTGTGGATGGTAGGAAATCTCATCCTGCTCATCGTTATCGTGCCGGTGCTGGTCGCGCTGCTGAACATGCTGCTTGGCGCGCTCGAGAGCATCCGTGGGGCATCCGACGATGCACTCGCCGGCGGCGTCGCCCTGATCGGCCAGCTCGACACCACTCCGGAGCTTCTTGCGACAACGGATGACGTCATCAAGGAAGTGGCCAATGGAGCCGTGCGCTACGCCGGTCCTGTCTCGAAGCTTCTCGGTTAGGAGACCGCAATGCCCGTCGAAGCAATAGTCACCCTGGTGTTGGGAGCGCTGATCATCGCCGCGGCTGCGCTCGGCCTGTTCCGCGCGATCCTGCACCTCTCGGCCACGTCGAAGACGCTCGGCGCTCTCGATGGCGGCGTCGCCGTCATCGTCGAGAAGACGTCCACCGTCCCGTCCACCGTCGCATCGGTCAACCAGAGCCTTGCTCCGGTCAAGGCCTTCGCGGACTCGATCTAGGAGGGCTGATCCATGGACTTCGCCGGACATGAAGGATGGCTCGTCGGCTACATCATCGGCCTCGTGGTCGTGCTCGTAGTCGTCGCGCTGGTCGTTCCGATCCTCGTGCTCGCCTGGCGCATCGGCAACCAGGCCGGAAGCATCCTGACCCGCCTGCAGCAGGCCGAGACCAACACGGCAGGTCTGGCCGGGCTCAACGAGACCATCGACTCCGCCCTAGGAGTCATCGCCGGCCTCAAGCGTGGCCGCACCAGGCTGGGAGGCTGACATGGACGCTCAGGTTGAGAACCTCTGGCTTATCGCGAACATCCTCGGCGCCGTCGTGGTGGTCGTGGTGGCGGCCCTGCTGACGCTGCTGGTGATTTTCGTGGCCAGGATCCGCAAGCGCGTGGCCGCCATCAAGGCGACGCTGGCGCGAATCAAGGAGAACACCGCTGACACCGCGCTCATCACCACCACCGCTGGTGGCGTGGAGCTGGTGCTCGCGGAGGGCCTGGAACACCATCTGTTCCTCGGACGTGTACTGGACAAGGTGCGCTCATGACCGGAATGCAGCTCTTCACCGTCATCGATATCGCTGCCCTCATCGCGGGGCTGGCCGTCTACCTGTTCATCGTGAGCAAGCAGCTCAGGGGTGTCGCTGGTGATCTCCAGGACGCGGCCGACCTCGTGTGGGATGTGAAGTCGGACGCCGAGGCGATCGCCCCCGGCCTGACCTCGATCAACACCACGGGCCGTGTCGTGGCCGGGGCTCTCCCCCTGCTCTACGGCATGGGCGAGGGCATCGTCGTCGGCGCCACCTTCAACCATGACGACCACGTGGCTGACGGCGTTAACAAGCCAGCGATGGGAACACGACGCTCGCGCCTCATGGAGGCCGTCGGCGTCAACCTCGACGACTAGGTATCGAGCGGTCGCGCGCTAAGCGGGATCGTTACTGGGGCTTGCGCTCGGTGGTCAGTGCGTCCGTGACACTGGTGTCGTAGGCGCCGATCCACTCAGCCTTCCATGCCTTGTCGTACTTGTTCAGGTTGCAGCTGGGATCGTAGATGGCGATCAGTTCCTGACTGATCTGCTCACGGTGTGCGGCGGTGCCTCCTGGAACAACCAGCCAGCACACGTGGACGTTGAACTTGCTGCCAGCCCGGTCGATCCACGCGGACGACCGGGGATGGCGGAAGGGGAATCCTTCACTGGACAGATCCTCGGCATGACCGACGTAGATGACTGAGAACTCCTGCGGACGCTCTGGGTTCGACTTGGCCAGGACGGCGTAGACGGCGGGCTCTGCGGGTGCGGTCCACCCCGCCAGGGCTCTGGGGCCCTCGAATGCATAACCGGCGAGGCTGCCGAGACGGATCACGGAATCTGGTCCTCAAGCTCGGCATAGTCCTCGTCCTCACTCAGCGACTCGGCCCTGACCACAGGCCAGGCCGGCAGCGAGGTCTTCGCGACAGCCTCCTCGAAGAGCTTGAGAGCCTCCTCGACGGCGAGGTCGGAGTTCTCTGCCTCAACGATGATCTGGGCTCCGTAGCCGTAGGTTCCCATGCCCGACGCGATACCGCTGAGCGTGGCGACAGCATCAGCGAGCTCCAGAGTCTCATCGAGTGTGACTTCCCGATCACCCTCTGCCTGGAGGGAAATGCTGTACCGCATCCGTCAACCCACTTTCGCCAGCCGGTCGGCCAGTCGCTCGAGGCTAGCGAGGTTGTGGCCGGAGTGCACTTCGTCAATGAAGGGCTCCGCGACGATCATGCCGAGGGTGGCCGGTACATACTCGACGACGTCTCCCTTGTGCGGATTGACCCAGATGACGCGGTGGGCAATGCGAGACAGGCTCTCCATCGACTCCGCCAGAGCCTGGGGCTCCCCGCGGTCGAGTCCGTCGGAGCAGATCACCACGATGGCGCCCCTGCCCAAACGGGATCTGCGCGCCTCGCGCGTGAACTCCTTGAGCGAGTCACCGATGCGGGTGCCGCCGTCCCAGTCGAGGACGGCCTCTCCGGCGATGCGCATGGCCTCGTCCGGGTTGCGCCGATCCAGTGATCGCGTGACGCGCGTGAGTCGGGTGCCGAAGCAGAACACGTCCACCTTGGCGTTGGCGCGACGTGCGGAGTAGGCGAACTGCAGGAGGTTGCGTGAGTAGTCGGCCATGGAACCAGAGACATCGAGAATGAGTACGAGCGGACGCAGTTTCTCCTTGCGCCTCTTGAACGTCAGCTCGCGCGGCTCTCCCAGTGCTCTCATGGCCTCGCGGACCATGCGTCGCATGTCGACGGTGGCAACTTTTCGGGAACGCTCCATGCGATGTGTGCGGCGCTTGGGTGGGGTGACCCGCATGCGCGACATCAGGCGGCGCAGTTGTCGGATCTCATCGTCCGTGCAGTCGGCGAAGGCCTTGTAGCGGTACACCTCAGAGACGCTCGCCACGTAGCCGAGCTTCACCTCGTCCGGACTGACCTCGCCGGGCAGCCCCTCCTCGGTATTCGGAATCTCCAGCGTCGCGCTGGCGTTCGAGGAGGAGCGCATAGTCTTCTTCAGCTCCTCCGAACCGGCAACACCGTTGTCGAAGAAGAAGCGCTGGAACATCTCGTTGTAGACGGGCACGTGGTCGCGGCGGCGAACGAGGCTGGCACGACCAGCCCAGTAGACGTCCATCAGATCAGAGACATCCAGTTCGGCAACCCCTGCGCAGAACGTCAGGACATCGTCCGTTCCGATGGGAAGGCCTGCGTCGCGGAGCGCGTGCCCGAAGTCCACGAGCAGAGCCTCGACGTCGTCAGGCGAGGACATCCCGAACGCTCTTCGTGGTGTACTCCAGATCGTCGCGATCCTTCACGACCGCACCGAGGGTGTCGAGGGCTGCCTCCTCGCTGAGTTCCTGCACTCCAAGAGCGTCGAGGCTTTCAGTCCAGTCGATTGTCTCCGCGACGCCGGGGAGCTTCTCAAGCTCCATGGAGCGCAACCGGTTCACGGCTGAGACGACCTGTGCTGCGAGTGCTGGTCCGACCTCGGGAAGTCGCGAGCGAACGATCTCGACCTCGCGCGCCTGATCGGGGAAGCCGATCCAGGTGTAGAGACAACGGCGCTTGAGGGCATCGTGGAGTTCGCGAGTGCGGTTCGAGGTCAGAATCACGATGGGCCGCGAGGCGGCTGCGATGGTGCCGACCTCGGGGATGGTGACCTGGAAGTCACTGAGGAGCTCAAGCAGAAAGGCCTCGAACTCATCGTCGGCACGATCAATCTCGTCGATCAGCAGGACACAACGATCCCCAGCCCGAACAGCCTGAAGGAGCGGCCGCTCCACGAGAAACTTCGGCCCGAAGAGGTCCTGATCGGAGGACTCCATCTGCGATGCCTGCAGGGAGCGGACGAAGAGCATCTGTCGCGCGTAGTCCCATTCGTAGAGGGCGTGGTGCATGTCGATTCCCTCGTAGCACTGCAGCCGGATGAGGTCACGCCCCAGCATCGTTGCAAGAGTGCGAGCAAGCTCCGTCTTTCCGACTCCCACCTCACCCTCGAGGAGCAGTGGCTTGCCAAGCTTCAGGGCGAGCAGAAGGGTGGTGGCCAGCCCACGATCAGCGATGTACCCCTGTCCCCGGAGATCGTCAGCAAGTGCGCCGACCGTCGTGTCGGCGAAGGCGGAGGACACGGGATTCAGCCTTGGCCGAGGAGGTCACCGAGGGACTGCCCCGTGCGCTTCCCCTCACGCTCCAGCTTGTGGCGCCACGCGGTAGCCACGTCCACGCCGTCTTCCCCGAAACCATCGAAGTTGACGTCCTTCATGTTGCGACAGGACTTGTTTGGGTTGCACTCGGCATCAAGCTCCTGCATGGCGCCCGGGGTGCCCTGCCAGACGGCGCGGAGCACCTCGGAGGAACTGTCGGTTTCGTTGCTCATCGTGTGACCTCTCATCTACGTGTGAAGGGTAGCAACGGTGTGTGGAAAGCGCAGGAGGAGTGACTGGACGAAGTCTTGGGCGCAACCCCAGTAGCCCCCCTTACCCTGATGGCATGAGCACGCCTGAGGAGATGCCTGCGGTGGCCGACACTGTGCCCTCGGTTGCGGCGCTCAAGGAGCGACTCGCGGGGGTTGACTACCTGGCCGATGACGGCCTGGCCACGGCACTGTTCTGCGCGGTGCGCCTGCCCCAGCCCCTTCTCCTTGAGGGTGAGGCGGGCGTCGGCAAGACGCAGGCGGCGAAGGCACTCGCCGCCATGCTCGACACGCCACTCATCCGCTTGCAGTGCTACGAGGGGATTGACGCCTCCGAGGCGCTCTACGAGTGGAATTACCCCCGGCAGCTGCTGGGCATCCGGCTGGCTGAGTCGCGGGGAGCCCCGCTGGACGAGGAGTCGTTGTTCTCACGTGAGTTCCTGATCGAGCGGCCGCTGCTGCAGGCGCTGGAGCACCCGGGTCCGAACCCGGCCGTCCTGCTGATCGATGAGGTCGACCGGGCTGATGAGGAGTTCGAGGCCTTCCTGTTCGAGATGCTCGCGGAATGCTCGGTCACAGTGCCGGAGCTCGGGACGCTCACGGCCGCGAATCCCCCGATCGTCGTCCTCACGTCCAATCGCACACGGGATCTGCACGACGCACTGAAGCGTCGCTGTCTGTATCACTGGATCGACTACCCGGACCTCGCCCATGCGACGGACATCGTCCGCCTGCGTGTGCCGGAGGCACCCGAGACTCTTGTCGCCCAGGTCGCTGCTGCAGTGCAGCGGCTCCGCGGGCTCGATGTGCAGAAGCCGCCCGGGGTCGCCGAGGCGATCGACTGGGTGCACGCGGCGATGCTGCTTGGCCTCGATGAGCTGGACGAGCAGACGGCCGGGCGAACCCTCGGGTCGGTGCTGAAGTACCGCGAGGATCAGGACGTCGCACATGCGGAGGGCCTGGCATGGGTGGCGGGCGAGTAGCCGACGACCTCTTCGCCGGTGTGATCACCGGATTCGCCGAGCGTCTGCACGAGCAGGGGGTGGCGGTCACACCCGAGCGAGCCGTGCGCTTCGCTCGAGCGGTGGATGCTGCACAGCCCACGACGGTTCCTGAGCTCTACTGGCTCGCGCGCACCACTCTTGTCACCAGCCATGGGCAGATGGAGACGTTCGACGCCGTCTTCAACTCGGTCTTCCGTGGTGTGCTGAGCCTGTCTGAGCGGACCCGTCCGGACGAGAGTGAACCCTCCTCGCCCTCGGACCCATCCCGTGACCCCGGGGCGCAGGAGGAGGGTTCGGCAGAGACATCCGCTGCGGGCAGTGACATCACGACGGCGACTCCCGGCGATGCCGCGGAATCGACCCTCGACGACGATACAAGCGCGCTTGCCGCGGTGAGCGTGTCCGAGCGCCTAGCCGACCGCTCGTTTGCCGACTGCACGGAGGAGGAGCTGGCTCTGCTGCGTCGTCTTGTCGAGCGGCTTGCAGTGGTGCCGCCTCCTCGACTCGCTCGGCGCCTGCGACGACATTCCTCCGGCAGGCGAATGGATGTGCGCGCGACATTGCGCAGGTCCCATCGAACAGGGGGAGATCCCATCGAGGTGCTCAAGCGATCTCGAGCTGAACGCCCGCGACGCGTGGTGCTGATCGCCGACGTGTCCGGATCGATGGAGCCGTATGCACGCATCTACCTGCATCTGATGCGCAGTGCGGTGCAGGCGTTGCATGCGGAGGCCTTCGTCTTCGCGACGCGATTGACTCGACTCACACGAGCACTGGGTCATACCCAGGCGGATGCCGCGTATCGACGTGCACTCGAGGCCGCGCCCGACTGGTCGGGTGGGACGCGGATCGGAAAGGCACTGGAGGCGTTTCTGGACGAATACGGGCGGCGGGGGGTGGCGCGGGGAGCCGTCGTCGTGATCGTGTCGGATGGCTGGGAGGTGGACAGTCCCGATCTTGTGGGAGTGTCCATGGAACGGTTGAGTCGGCTGGCTCACCACATCATCTGGGTGAATCCGCGCAAGGCCTCCACGCACTACGAGCCGCTGGCCGGTGGAATGGCGGCGGCACTGCCGTTCGTCGACACCTTCGTGTCGGGCCACTCGCTGCATGCGATCGAGGAGGTCATGGAGGCCATTCGACTCGCGACGAACCGGTCGACCCTTGGTTCTCGCACTAGAGTTTCGGCATGAGCGAGAACCCCCTGACCCACTTGAATGAACGTGGCGAGGCACGCATGGTCGACGTCACCGCCAAGGACGTCACGACGAGGTCCGCGACTGCGCGGTGCCGGGTGACGGTGTCGGACGAGGTCGCGACACTCCTGCGCTCGGGAGACATGCCGAAGGGAGATGCCCTGGCCGTCGCTCGCATCGCCGCGATCCAGGCAACCAAGCGAACCCCCGACCTGATCCCGCTGTGTCACCCCATCTCCGTGCACGGTGTCGATGTCGACGTCACCCTGCACGACGCCGACGGCGGCTCGTTCGTCGAAATCCTCGCCACCGTCCGCACGGCTGATCGCACGGGCGTGGAGATGGAGGCGCTGACAGCCGCGGCGGTGGGAGGGCTGACCGTCATCGACATGGTCAAGGGCAAGGACCGCACGGCAGCGATCGATGAGGTCGTCCTGCTCGAGAAGCTCGGTGGCCGATCAGGGCATTGGGTGCGTGAGGCATGACCTTCCGGGGTCGAGTGATCACCTGCTCGACGCGGGCCGCCGCTGGCACGTGGGACGACACGTCTGGACCGATCCTGGTTGCCGGCCTTCGTGAGCTTGGCATCGAGGTGGGCGATCCTGTCGTCGTCTCCGACGGCGAGCCGGTGCTCGATGCGCTGCACTCCGCGGTCGCAGACGGCGTCGACGTCGTGATCACGACCGGCGGCACCGGGCACACCCCACGCGACCTGACCCCGGAGATGACGGCTCAGGTGATCGATCGACCATCTCCTGGCCTGGCCGAGGCGATCCGCGCCTATGGCGTGGCCCATGGAGTGCCGACCGCGATTCTCTCGCGCGGCATTGCGGGCATTGCCGGCACGACGCTCATCGTCAATGCGCCAGGTTCCAGCGGCGGGGCGAAGGACACGATCGCAGCACTGAGCCCCGTGCTGATTCATGCGCTGGACCAGATTCACGGTGGCGACCACTCCCGTCCGTGATCGCGGGCGTGTAAAAACCGAGCATGGTGCCGGGATTGGCCCTCGAGGCAGTGTGGGTGTGCCTCAGCCTCGGCAGGGATACTGGCAGCCTGTTGTCTCACGATGGGGGCCTCCCGCATGTCGTTTCACCTCCGCTCATCCCGACGCATCCTGGCTGCCGCCGTGGGAGTGACGGTCCCCGCGCTTGCCTTGAGCTTCGCTCCGGGAGCCAGCGCAGCTGTGCCGTCGGCGCCGCAGGACATCAGCGTGGTCTCGGCCAGCGGCTCGCTGCTCATTAGCTGGTCGGCCCCGGCAAGTGATGGCGGCAGCGCGATCACGGATTACACGATGGAGGTCTACGACGCATCGAGCGGTGGCACATTGGTCGACTCCTGCTCACCGACGTCACTGACGAGCCTCACCTGCACCATGACGGGGCTGACCAACGGCACCACCTACTACCTGACGGGGTACGCGACCAACGGCGACGGCACCGGCACTGCCACTGCCCGAACGGCCGAGGTGGTGGGAGCCCCGGCATCCGCGCCCCGCAGTGTCGTCGCCAGTCGAGAGGAGGGCGCTATCGGGGTCGCCTGGCTGGCGCCGAGCTCGAATGGCGGCTTGGAGATCACGAGCTACGTTGCCAGGGCATACACATCCTCGGCGTCCTCGGCTGCGGTGGCTGGTTCGTGCACCACGACGGGGCAGTCGTGCACCATCGGTGGACTCGACAACTCGACGACGTACTACGTCGACGTCGCTGCGGTCACATCGTTGATGGAGGGAACCCCGTCATCTCGCAAGACTGTCTCAGCGGCGTCCTCACCGACCGTGCCGCGAAATGTGAGTGTGACGCGCGGCAATGGATTCGCGAAGGTGACGTGGAGCACCCCGCTCTCGTTCGGTGGTTCCCTGCAGGTGCGCTACGAGGTCAACGCCTATCTCACGTTGACTGGTGGAGATCCGTATGCCACCTGCACCCCGAAGGCGGCCAAGCCGCGCGAGTGCGACATCGGCCCGCTGCCCAACGGCACGACCTACTACATCGACGTGACCGCATCCAACGCCCTGCTCGACGGGGTGCCGTCAGACCCGCGGATTGCCGTCATTCCCGCAGCCCCGCCCGAGGTGCCAAGGTCGGTGACCGCGGTTCAGGTCGGTCCGGAGGTTCGCGTGACCTGGCAGGTGCCCCTGTCTGACGGCGGCCTGCCGATCTCTACCTACAAGGCAACCGCTCATTCCGCTCCGACGGGCGGAAAGGTCATGGGCTCCTGCACCACAGCAGGGGATCAGTGCTCCATCGAGGGGCTGGAGGACGCGCCCGTCTACGTGGACGTGATTGCTGAGACCGAGGCGGGCGTCAGCCCGGCGTCGGAGCCGCGCGTGCAGGTGCTGCTCGTGGATCCGCCGGATGCCCCGCAGGCGGTGGCCGTCTCTCCGCAGGGTCGGACGATGCGCGTCACGTGGCAGCCGCCGAACGATGATGGCCGGACCCCCGTCGCCTCCTACACGGCGACGGTTCGCGATGCGGCCAGTCAGGCCGAGGCTGGCTCCTGCCTTGTCTATGCGGCGAGCGTCCGCAATGACGGCGGCGCTGCCGGTTCGCAGCGCCGGATCGGCTGCACTGTGGGCGGTCTGGTTCTCGGGTCGACCTACACGGTCAGTGTCCGCGCCACGACGGTCGCTGGCACCTACGCGTCGTCGTCGCCCATCGCCTTGGTGCTGGAGACGCGCAAGCCCATGACGCCACGCAACGTCGTACTCCTTCCAGGCGACGACAGTGTCACGGCGGTGTGGACGCTCCCGGCGTCCGACGGCGGCAATGAGATCTCGTCCTACGTCGTCCAGGCGTGGAGCAAGGAGAGCGGCGGCGCGAAGTTGGCCGAGTGCAGCGTCAAGGCTGACTCGGATTCGTCGCTGAGCTCCTGCACTCTCGACGGTCTGGACAACTTCGAGCCGTACTGGTTCGAAGCAGCGGCACTGTCCAAGGCAGGACGTGGTGCCTTCTCCGTTCGGCAGGATCGAGAGCCTCAGCCGTCGACGCCTTCCGCCCCGTTGGCTGTGCAGTTGGATGAGCGCGATGGGGCGATCAAGGTCTCGTGGCGTGCACCGTGGTCTCACGGTGGCTACGAGATTCGCGACTACATCGTGCGCTCATACGCGGAGAAGCCCACGACGACCATGACAACCACGTCAGTTGCCGTGCCTGCCACACCCACGTCCGTGGGCAAGGTGGTGGATGAATGCACCGTGAAGGCTCCCGCGGCGACCTGCACTCTCGATGGTTTCAGGGAGGCCGATCACACGTGGGTCGAGGTGGTGGCAGTCAACACCGTCGGCGAGGGGACTCCCTCTGAGCCGATCGACACCACCATCGTTGCGAACCGACCAGTCGCACCTCAGGGTGTCACAGCGGTGCAGACGAAGAGCAGCGTCGACGTCGTCTGGGATGCGGTGCCGACCAGTGGTGCTGTCGAGCTCGTGGGCTACACGGCAACGTTGTGGAGCAAGGCACAGGACGGGGGCTGGCTGGGGCAGTGTGAGACCACCACCGAGACGACCTGCTCGATCGATCGCCCCAAGGGAGCGGATGAGCTCTACGTCTCCGTGCGAGCGCGCAACTCGCTCGGTTGGGGCGACTCGAGCGACCCGCGGGTGCCAGCAGTGCCCCTCGGCTGACGTGCGGGCGAGTCACGTCGTGCGCGACTCCGGCAGCTGCATGACGATCAGTGGCGCGCCGGCCGGATCGAGGATGGGCGCCATGCGGCCGAAGGGGCTGTCGAATGCGGGAGTGAGAATCGTCCCGCCTTCACTGACGACCGCGTCCACGGCCTGATCCACATCGAGCACGGCGAAGTAGTTGAGCCAGTGGGCTGGAACCCCATCGGCACCCATCATCGGGCCGACGCCTCCGGCGGGAGCCGCGGCGCCATTTGGCGTGAAGGTCGTGTACTCGTCGCCTGCCATGGGCACTGCCTCGAACGCCCAGCCGAACAGCGCGCCGTAGAACTCGCGTGCCAGGTCGGGGTCGGGGCTGCGCAGGTCGCACCACGCCCAGGCCCCGGCCTTGCCGGTGGCGTCGAATCCCGTGACCTCGCCGGCCTCCCACAGGCCGAAGGCGGCGCCTGTCGGATCGATCGCCACGACGAGTCGACCGAAGTCGCCGACCGGGTGGGCCGGGACGGTCACCGTGCCGCCGAGCTCCGCAATGCGCGCCTGGGTGAGCTCGGCGTCGTCGGTCGAGAAGTAGAGCAGCCAGGCGGGCGGGGCGTCGCCCATCAGCGGCCCGAATCCAGCGGCCACCTCGTCGCCGTTCATCGCAGTGCCGTAGCCGCCGAAGTCCGGATCGCCGGCGGTCATCTCCCAGCCCATGACGGATGCGTAGAAGGTGCGAGCGCGCTCGACATCCGGCGCTCCGAGGTCTGCCCACGTGG
>FLOH01000668.1_pt1 | contig 65981 bp, 94 predicted proteins | sample 756751 | NCBI WGS metagenome assembly FLOH01 (sample SAMEA4026879, study PRJEB14308) | marine metagenome | biome: coastal water; material: water | depth 74 m
AAACAAGCCATTATAGCAACTCCACTTTAACGCCGATTTTACCCGACTTTGTTTCAAACGCAGGCGCAATTTTTGCCCACAACTTTGGCTCTTTCTCTGCCAAATAACGACACCCAATAGGATCAGCAGACACCACCGTCTTAATGGGGTAAAGGCTTTCATCGATTTTGGATTTAACTTTTTCCCACTGAACAAGGTCTAGCTTCCGCGTGACAGGCTGTGTCAGCGTGACCTTAAACTCTTCCAATTTGTGGGTAATTGAGCCTTCGTTTTTAGTTTCAAGAAACGCGGCAAGTTTCTCTTCAATCGCATGGCGCTGTGCAGTTAGTGCCAATTCCTCATTCTTTACGGCCAGCCATTCAGCCGCCAGTTCGTCAATATTAGTCATTGTCGTTCCTTTCTGATTTCTGCTTCTCTTCTTCCAACAATTAAAGATTTACAGAAATATTTTTATATTGTAAAGCTCTATTTGCAACAAATGCAAAAAGGAGCAAAAAGTGCAGGAATTAATACCCCTTGATACCATACGGAACTCCCTGCAAGATCGGCGTTTAACCGTCGTTGCAGACAAGTGTGGCCTCTCGCACCCTACTGTAAAGGGAATCGCGCAGGGCAATGAGCGAATCAGTTTAACCACATGGAAAAAACTCAGCGACTATCTGAAAGAAGCGCAATGAAGATATTTGATCATCTTTATCCAGAAGCACCCGAATTGCATCGTCGGATTTATAAGTCGGCGTGTGAATCGCATAGAGTAGAGTGGCTAGAATCTCACAGTCTCCACGAACATTACAAAATAAATCAGCAAGAAATTGATAAAGAAATTGATAAAATGTTGAAGGTTAAATTCCCACTTATTATCAGCCGCCAATTTAAAGAAGGAAGGTCAATCCAACTAAGTGATTTTGGGAGGACTATAAAGAAATGAAATTTTCAGTCGAAGACTACTGCTCGAAGCTAGGATGGTATCTAGTCACAATACCAGCAGGCACAAAGGGGCCAACTAAGTTTGGCTGGCAGCAGCCAGAGAAGGCCCTGTCTGATCCAGAAGAGGCGCGGAAATATTACGAGCAAAATCCCACCCACAATGTGGGCCTCTTACATGGAGCCAGTGGCACATGCGCCATTGACATTGATAATGTAGAACACACCAAGATGATCTTCGATGAACTTGGCATCGACTTCAGCCTGCTTATGAACTCAGCGCCACAAATCATTGGGCGCGAAAACCGTGGCAAGCTTCTCTTTAAGGCACCACCAGATCTAGTAACGCACAAGATCTCTTGGCCAGTCCAAGACGATCCACGCAAGACCGAAGTGGTATTCGAGCTTCGCGCTGGATCTGTGCAAGATGTCCTGCCGCCCTCAATCCACCCAGACACTGGCAAGCCATATCAGTGGGCAGGCAGGTCAATCTGGGATGGCCTTCCAGATCTACCCCAGCAGCTACTCACCCTTTGGGTCGAGTGGGATCGCTTGAGACCGCAGCTCATGGACATCTGCCCGTGGAAGAAAACGCCAAGCTTTCAGCCGCCAAACAAAACCAGACCCAAGGGTGACGGCACGTCAGTCATCGACGCCTTTAATCAGGCACACGATATGCACACCCTACTTGAGCAATACGGATACAAGCGCACAGGCCAAAACAGATACCTATCGCCCAACTCAACGTCAGGTCTGGCAGGCGTAAAGCTATTTGAGGATGGCCGCGCATACTCTCACCACGCATCTGATCCATTTGACAGCGCACACAGCTTCGATGCCTTCGAGCTTTGGTGCCAATACGAGCATAGGGGCAATGTCAGCAAGGCCGTCAAAGACGCGGCGCAGCTCCTGAATGTCACTCAAGATCCCAACCACGAATATGACAAGGAGGCAATTGAGCATGGCGCAAAGGTTGCCGCGCAAATTATGTCCAAGCCAAAGGCATCTCAGGGGCCACTAGATACTGTCCCAGAGCATCTGCTTAGTGTGCCTGGTATCCTGCAAGACGTGGTCAACTACTACACCACAACAGCCATCAAGCCCCAGCCTCAGTTTGCCGTCCAAGCCGCCATCGCCTTTGGCTCAGTAGCAATGGGACGCCGATGGGTCACAGATCAGCGCAACTTCTCCAGCCTGTACTTTCTAAATATTGGCGAGACAGGATCGGGCAAGGAACACACCAAAACTGTACTAGAAGATCTGCTCGAACAGTCGGGCCTAGACGATCTTATTGGCCCAGCAGGGTATACGTCAGGATCAGGTGTCATTTCAGCCCTGACCAAAAAACCCGTACATGTCTCTGTGATCGATGAGCTGGGCCGTCAACTCAAAGCAGCCGCAGCCAAGGGTATGCAACACAAGGCAGACGCAATTACATCCATCATGGAGGTCTTTGGCCGCCAAGACGGCACCCTGCGTCAGGCTGGCTACGCAACAAACACCATGAAGTCAGCAGAAGCAGAAAAGCTGGAGAAGGTCATTAAGCGTCCCAGCCTGACCCTCGTCGGCATGTCTACACCATCAGAGTTTTTGCAAGCTATCGGGGGTGGCGATGTGTCTTCAGGGCTGCTCAACCGCTTTATTATTGTGCGCTCAGAAATCGGCGTCCAGATGTCTCAGGAAAAGCGCAGGTCGGCCATATCAGATCGTCTGGCAGTTTGGGCCAAGGAACACGCACACGCACATGAGGGCGACCTAAATGCAGGGAATATACATGACCTACCCCCACATCCAATTGAAGTGCCGTTTACTGTCGAGGCAAAGTCCATCCTGCGGGAGTATGAATCGCGTCTGGTCGATGCCATCAAGAAGGAAACAGGCACAGGTCTGGAGGCCATGTACAATCGCTCTAGAGAGATCTCAATGCGTCTGGCCCTGATCATGGCAAGATCTATGGGACAGGATGAAATCGGCGCGGACGCCATGCAGTGGTCAATAGAATACGTCGATTTTTACGCCAAGCAGACCATAGAGATGTTTAGATCCAGCATGGCCGAAGGGCCGTTTGATGCCTGCTGTAAGGCCGTCTATTCCAAGATCGAAAAGGCTGGACTTGGGGGCATCACAGAGAGCGAACTTACAAGAAGCTTGGGGGCCTTCGCAAACATGGACAGGCGCAAACGTGCGGACGTCCTAGAGGCCCTCATGAATGATCGGGGCATCGAGTGCCGCAATCAAAACGAAGGCGTAAGGGGCCGTCCTAGAATGGCCTTCTTCGCTCCACCACAACATTAAGGGAAGGTTAATGTAATGTACCAACGAAGACGTCATAACTCTACTGCCGTACACCACCCCAATACACTAGACGGAAGGCGGGTAGCAGCTCCAGTAACTTTACCAAAGGCACCGTGGGAAAAAACGGAAGTAGTAATAAGTTTAAAAAAGCAAGACCAAATGGAGGTGAGAGATGAATAAAAATATCCCAACTTTTAAGGCTAAAAAAATTAGTGAAACTCAAGTTCAGTTTACTTGTAGTAAATGTAAAAGAAAATTACACCACAGCATCGAGGAGGGTCATAGAGTGGGACACTGTGATTGCTGGCCAGATGGGTATTATATTGAAATAGAGGATGACAGCCCGACAGACCGCATCAGGCACCTAGAAGACGCACTGAAGGAAATCCGTGACATCGCTCATGTCTCAGAAGGTGCAGAGTTCTATGCAATGGTGGCCGATAAGGCATTAAAAGGCGCAAAGTAATTACTGCATGAATTACTGCATGTCTTAAATGGCGGGTTTTTACCCGCCTTTTCAATGGGTTAGTATTTATTGCATTTATTGCATTTATTGCAGTAGGTATATACATATTACACCCCCCCCATAGTACCCCCAGTGGGGGGGTAGGACATGGTAGTGTAGTAATGTAATATATATATAATAATAATAATATTATATATATATACTATAAGAACAAGGGGTTTACGAAGGGTGAATTACTGCATTTTGGGGTTCTGCAATAAATAGCAATAAATGCAATAAAGAATTTTAACCTTGCACCCAGCAAAGCTAGTGGTATTAATTAATCGTTAAACATGAGAAAGGAAAATTTATGTCAAGTGTGTTTATCGTTACACGTCCAAGAGAAAATAAATTCGGGTGGACACCAGATCTAACAGACGCAGCGCGGTACGGAAAAATCGTCATCATATTCGAGGCAGATGATAAGCCTCAATTTGAACCGCAAAAGGCAATCAGAAAAGCTAGGGAAATCCTAGAAGGTTTCGGCCCGAAAGATTTCATCCTATGGCCAGGCGGCGGTGATCCAATCGCAGTCATGATCGCATGTATGATCGCATCAGAAGAATCAGAAGTCGTAAACATCCTACGCTGGGAACGGAACTTCGATGAAATCAGAGACAGGCGAAAGGGATGGTACATGCCAGTCAAACTGAACTTCAGGGAGGATGAGTGATGACTATGAGAACTTACGACATCAATCAGTATGCACTGAAACTCAGGCGGTCAGGCAAACTTCTCCGCGAAATAGGCGAGGAGTTGGGCGTAAGTAGTTCGAGAGCAAAAAGCCGTGTTATATTCGGAACCAGACAAGAAAAAGTTTTTGAGCGTGGAAAAAATGCCACAACAATGGGTGACCTATTTATGTCATATAAACCAATGGCCGCAATAAAAAATCTGGGGGCAAAAAATATGACCTTCACACAGTTTCTTGAAAATATATCACAACAAACACTTGTGGAAACAATACATATTGGAAAAGCAGCCGTTAAAGAAATACTCTACGAACTGCGTAAAAAAAACGTACCAGAAAAAACAATCCAAGACTGGATAAACGTAGAATTTAAAAAAGTAAAAAAACCAAAAAATAAACGATGTGACGCAGGCATACCAAATGGGCCAGAAGAAAAGCACGACACCTGTCAGAGATATGTCATAGCCGAAGGTAGGCTGTTCATGGGTAGCCTATGCAACGAGCCACTAAGGCCAATGCAGAAAAAATACTGCACAAAACATAAAACATATAAAAAACCTAAATCTGGTACTGCTGAATAAAGTTTATTTCAATATATAAAAAAAAGTTTGCAGTCATTAATATTCTTTGGTATCTAAAAGGTATCGAATCAGAAAGGAAATACCATGATTAAAAATAGCAAGGCCGTGAAAATCATATCATACCTGATGGAAAACCCATCCGCAAAGGTAGCAGAGGTCGCAGCAAAAAATAACGTGTCAAAATCATATGCACATAAAATTATGAAATCATTCGATGCCCCATTCCGCAAACCAGAAGCCAAAGAAACCCAAGTCGGTGGATCTCATTACAAAGACATGCCCATACAGCCTTGGGATGCGCTAGAAGTTTGGATGACCCTAGATGAAATACGAGGGTATCATAAAGGTGTGGCAATCTCATACCTCGCCCGTGAAAACAGAAAAGGCGGGGATGAAGATATCGCAAAGGCAATCCACCACCTAACCGCATTGATGGATCTTCTTCGTGGATAATAATCCAAAATGCGACTTCTGTGGCAACGAAAGTGACTTCACCCAAACAAGTCAATGGGGTGAGGTCGCAAGCTGCTACGAGTGTGATGACAAATACACAAAAGAAAATTGCCCATTCTATATGGAGAAACCAAATGATAAAGAAAATCATCTGCCCAGAATGTAAAGGCGAAGGCGAAGTGGAGTATGACCACTGGTCACTGCGCTCATTCCAAAAAGATGTGGGCGAGTTCGTATCTAAAATAGAAATCTGCGCCACATGCGAAGGCAGTGGTCAAGTGGATGAAATAGAAGATGACGGATTCATCACAGTCTATAATTCAGATTGGATTAAAAAATGATCATTAAAACATGGCAGTTCGAAAACTCTAAACAAGAAATACCCAGTTGGCTTAAAAATAATTGTGAAAAACGTATAAATAGCCCACGACTATGGGTCTACACACAATACGGCGAAATACCAGCAAACGAAGGACATTGGATCTCACTCAATCTAAGAGGTCATGTCGATGTTCACAAAACAAAACCAATGAAAACAAATATCATACAAGAAATGGGCGCAAGCTTCCTATTCGTTGCAATGGCAATCTTAGTGATTGTAGTAGTGCTGGCAATGTGATGAAAGATTTCAATGTAAAAATCACCGTCAGAAATAATAGATTGCTACAGGCAATTCTCAAAAAATATAAATCCGTGGCAGACTTGGCGCGAAAAATGAATCGTAGTCAGTCGCGGGTTAACGCTCTTGTCACGATGAAAGCCAAACCCATTACCGAAAAAGGATGGACCCAACTCGCGTTCGATGTAGCCACAATGGTTGGAAAAGAACCAAAAAAGCTTTGGCCAGAACACCTGCAAAACATCAAGCTGTTAACGTCCACGTCAGAATTTACCATCGACATAGAAGGCGTGAAACAAATAATGTCGGATAACTCAGTAGAGAAAATGATAGCCCAATCGCAAGTGTTGCGGCAACTTGATACTCGACTAAACAACACGCAGAAAAAAGTAATAGATATGCGCTTTTATCAAGAGATGACCCTAGAAGAAACTGGAAAAGTTTTAGGCTTGAGCCGTGAGCGCATAAGGCAGATCGAATGCAAGTCGTTAAGAATGATGAGATATGATGCCAGAACTCAAGGTTATTTAAAACCACGAAGCAAAAACAATAAAAATTTATTGGCTAAATTAGAAAAAACCAACCAAGGGTGCGAACTTTTTGAATAAAGATTGTCATAGTATTCGCAATGTGATAAGATCAAAATTAATAAGGGGTTTGGTCACTCCATTTCTCGCTAGTTACAAATTGTCCTCTTACTAACTCCATGCTGCCCAGACTTTACCCTCAAGCTCACGCTTGGGGGTTTTTTCTTCCATAAAATTCAACAGCAATATCCGATGGCTTGTCAAACAAATACCAACACGAATTATCCTTGCCAGCAGTCTTATCAAACCACTTCACCCTGCCAATGCTCACAATCTTTCTCAAGCGAGGTAAATAATTAATCGACTGCTTTGTGTGAACCCAATCAGCGTCAAACAAAAGCCAAGTCGGCCTTAAATCAGACAGCTTCTCAATTAATGGGTGCAAAAGAGTTCTGTCCCACGGCGGGTTTGTAATAATGAAATCACAGCCAGCAACGTATTGCTCTTCCAAATGCAAGGCGTCCTGAAACCAAATCCAATCCTCCTGCGGCTGGATGTCATATGCACTCACACACTCTAAACCTATAGAAATCAAAGCCCTAACCAATGCGCCGTCCCCCGCACATGGCTCACAAAATGTCTCCCCGCCCCCAAAGAAAGGCCGAAGAGGTAATACAGCCTCAGTCGGTGTCCTGTAGAAATCACGCGAAATGCGCTCAAAGTCAGATCTCTTGCCCATAACGTCCTCCCAGAGGGGCTTTCTTTTTATAAGCTTATATTATACATTCATAAAAATATACAGCTAACCACTGCAAAGAAAGGTCACAACATGGCGAAAGCCAAAAGTAAAAATCCAATAGGCAGGCCAAGATTTGAGGTCACGCCAGAAGTTCTGGCGCGAACAGAAAGAGCAATGGCGCAAGGATTAACCAAAGAACAATGCGCTGGCGCACTTGGTATTTCAGTCTCAACTTTTCAACTTTATCAGGCAGAAAATTCGGAATTTTCGGAAGCTATAAAAAAGGGTGAGGCCAGCGGAATAGAACAAGTGACCAATGCCCTCTTTGAAAATGCTACTGTTGAACGAGATAACACAGCCATTATCTTCTATCTAAAAAACCGCGCAGGCTGGGTGGATAAAACCGAAACAAAAATTCACGAGGAAAAAACCATAACCCTCGACCTCACAAGGATCGGTACACATGAACTCCAAGCAATTGAACGAGCTTTTAAGCAATCTTACGCTGGAGCAAGTCATGGCAGAGAAATACCGCAGATCATTGAGGGAGTTTACGAAAGCAGCATGGCCGACGATTGAGCCAGGCGTTGACTTCCAAAACAACTGGCACATAGACGCAATCTCAGATCACCTAGAGGCAGTTGTAAACGGCGATATCAAGCGCCTGATTATTAACGTGCCGCCACGCCACATGAAATCCATCAGCGTGGCCGTGGCAATGCCTGCATGGACTTGGGTAAGCCAGCCGCACAAGAAGTTCCTGTACGCCTCCTACGCAGCCTCCCTGTCAATCAGGGATAGCACCAAATGCCGCAGGCTGATCGACAGCCCGTGGTATAAGGCGCACTTCGGTGACAAGTTTAGACTAACCGACGATCAAAACCAAAAGCAGCGGTTTGAAAACGATAAGACGGGATACCGCATCGCAACGTCAGTCGGAGGCGCTCTAACAGGTGATGGTGGCGATATTATCTGCATCGATGACCCGCACAACGTGGTCGATAGCGATAGCTCTAAGGTCAGGGAAGGCGTGTTGGATTGGTGGGATCAAGCCATGCAAACACGTCTCAACGACCCCAGAACAGGCGCGTTTATCATCATCATGCAGCGTGTGCATGAGCAAGACCTGACAGGTCACGTCTTAGCAAATCAGCTTGGAGATGAGTGGTCACACCTATGCCTGCCTGCCAGATACGAAATTGGACACCCAACCCCCAGCAGATCGCCCCTTGGATTTATAGATCCCCGCAGCGCCGAAGGTGAACTTCTGTGGCCCGAAAGGATCGATGATAAGACGCTATCCAACCTAGAGCGCTCTCTTGGCACCTACGCAGCAGCAGGGCAGCTCCAGCAGCGACCCAGCCCCAAGGGCGGTGGTATCCTCAAGGCATCGTGGTGGGTGCCGTGGGAAAGCGAAGAGATGCCCAAGAACATCGAATATGTCTTGCAATCTTGGGATACAGCCTTTGAGTCCAAGGAAAGCTCCAGCTTTAGCGCCAGAACCACTTGGGGCGTATTCAAGAACCAAGGCGTCATGTGCGCCATCGTGCTTGAGGCTTGGTATGACAAGGTCAGCTATCCAGATCTCAGGCGGATAGCCCAAGAGGCGTACAGCGACTGGCAACCAGATGCCGTGCTAATTGAAAAAAAGGCGTCAGGCCAATCTCTCTTGCAAGATCTCCGCATGGCTGGTGTCCCCGTATTGGCATATTCACCAGATCGTGATAAAGAGGCTCGCGCCCACGCATCAAGCGCCATGCTCGAAGACGGAAGAATTTTCTACCCAAGCAGCCGCAAATGGGCTAAAGATTTAATTGATATATGTGCGGCGTTTCCTGCACATCCAAACGACGATGTGGTCGATACATGCACACAGGCTTGGCTGCGCTTGCGTAAGGGATGGTTTGTGGGGCATAGTGAAGATCCAGAAGACGATGAATTTGTAGAACCAAAAAGGATAACGATGTATGGCTGATCCAAACATTATCCCATTTGCCGAAGGCGCACCTGCCGATGATCTAATGGTAGAAGAGCTGCCTGACGGCGATGTTCTTATTGGTGACCCCGCTCTCGACATTAAAGATGAGTTGCGTGATGAAGACTTTGGCGCAAACCTTGCCGAAGAAATCGACATCAAGGAATTGCAAAAAAAAGCCGCAGAGCTAATTAGCCTGTATGAAAGCGACCGCGAAGCTCGCTCAGAGTGGGAAGATCGCTACAAGGATGGCTTGAAAACTCTCGACCCAGCAGGCGGCATGGAGCAAGGCGAAGATGAACGCGCCACACGCGGCCTGTCCGTTGTTATCCACCCGCTAATCGCAGAGGCCGCAACGCAGTTTAATGCCCGTGCCATAGCAGAGCTATACCCATCTGGTGGCCCCATTAAAACCGTGATCATTGGTGATCCATCCGAAGAGGTAGAGGCGCAAAGCCGCAGAGTTCGTGATTACATGAACTTCCAGATTACCCAAGAAATGCCCGAATACTTTCCTGATCTCGACCAGATGCTGTTTCACCTGCCCCTGATTGGCCACACCTTCAAGAAAGTCTGGTGGGACGCAAACATGGATCGCCAGTGCAGCCAGTTCGTAAAGGCTGAAGACTTTGTGGTCGCCCCCGAAAGCAAAGACCTCTACACGTCACCCCGATATACCCACGTCATTCGTATTCCGAAGAATGAGTTTAATCGCTACGTTCAAAACGGATATTACCTGCCCACAAATACCAGCGATGGCGATCCTATAGATCCATCTGGTGATGTAATCGGTGAAATCGAGGGCGTCGATCAATACGGCGATAACACAGATGACGTGATGACGCTGCTTGAAATGCACGTCTATGATCTGTTTGACGGCATCGATGGCGATGAAATGGATGACGGCGAGTTTGAAGACAACGCAGTCGCAATTCCGTATGTAATCACGCTAGATTACGATAATGAAACAGTTGTAAGCGTTCGTCGTAATTGGCGGCAAGATGATGATCTGAAAAAACGCCGCGATTGGTTTGTGTCTTACAAGTTCCTGCCTGGCCTTGGCTTCTATGGCTTTGGCCTTTACCACATGATTGGTGGACTGGGCAGAGCGGCAACTGGATCGCTTCGCGCCCTGCTCGACAGTGCCGCATTCTCTAACATGCAAGGTGGCTTTAAGCTGCGTGGTCGTGTTCAGGGCGGCGACATGCAAATCAACCCAGGCGAGTTTGTGGACATTGACGCGACAGTCGATGACATCAACAAGGCCATTATGCCGCTGCCCTTTAAGGAGCCATCGCAGTCGCTCTTTAATTTGCTTGAGTATATCGTTGGTGCAGGCCAGAGATTTGCCAGCACCGCAGATCTTAATGTGGGTGATGTTAATCCCAATGCGCCTGTCGGCTCAACCATTGCGCTCATTGAGCAGGGGTCAAAGGCATTTAGCGCAATCCACAAGCGCCTACACTACGCACAAGGCCAAGAGTTCAAGCTGCTTGCAGAGTTAAACGCCGATAACCTGCCAGATGAATTTAAGTTTGCACAGGAGGGGTCTTCGTCAATCATCTATCGTGCGGACTTTGATGATCGCATTGACATTGTCCCAGTGTCAGATCCAAACATCTTCTCGACAGCCCAGCGCATTGCTCAAGCTCAAGCTGTCCTTGAAATGGCCAAGTCTGCGCCACAATTGCATGACATGTATGCAGCGTATAAACGCATGTATGAGGCGATACGAATCACGAACATCGATGAAATCCTAAAGAAGCCTGAAGAGGCACCTCAAATGGACCCAATTGATGAAAACATGTCGGTGATGTACGGCAAGCCAATCCGCGCATTCTTGGAGCAAGACCACGAATCGCATATCGCTGTTCACATGCAGTTTATGTCCGACCCGTCTTTGGCAGGCAACCCAGCCGCGAAAAGCCTTCAGCCCATTCTAATCGCCCACATCGCGGAACACATTGCGCTGCTTTACCGTCTGCGAATGGAGGCAAGTGTCAACATGCCACTGCCCACATTGCCAGACTTCAGAGATCCTAAGTTCAAGTTCGACGATGTAGATCCACAGATGGATCGTCTTATTAGCCAACGCGCAGCGCAAGTTGTGCAGGCCGCACCTCAGATGAAGCAAATCCAAGCCATTGCGGCTATGGGTCAGCAAGGTGGCCAGCAAGGTCAAGGCAACCCGCTTCAATATGCACAGCAACTCGCGCAGCTTGAAACGGAGGCTTTGACCGCTAGAACTCAGGCGCAAATCCAAGCGGATCAGGCCAAGGCTCAGTCTGACATTCAGATCAAGCAGCAACAGGCGCGGCAAGATATGGAGATCCAAGCAGCAAAAGCGCAGGCTGAATTGCAAGCTAAGATCACTAAGCTTGAGGCGGAATTGCAAATCGAGCGTGAGAAGAATGCTGCTAAGATGCAAATGGAGGCAATGAAGAATGTACCCACCATATAATCTGCCTCCCATTAACCCAGCGGCCTTTGGCGGTCAACCGCAGCAACAGGGGCCGCAGGGTGCGCCCCCGCCTTCCTCCCAAGGTGGGGGCCAGCCGCCAATGGATATGAATAAGTATCTGATCGACAAGGTAATGGAGATCAAAAAGCGGATGGGTGGCGGTGATGTTGGTGCGCTTAGTGCGCTTACGGAAGCTATGCAACCGCAGCAACCGCAGCCGCAACCGCAGCAGCAACCCATGCCAATGCCAATGCCACAACAGAGTGCGTAATGCGTAATGCGTTTGCAGATTGCTTAAATCTGTGGGTAACAACGCCCCCATACTGTGATTTCCCATCTAAAACCATAGGCTGGCGGCTTGTGCCAGCCTTTAAGCATGGCAGATTTAAGGTTTGGTATGATAATAATGGCTTATGCACTGGTTTTGTGACGTGGGCATGGATGACTGACAGTGAATTTGAGACAAGAAAATACACAGGATCAGAGGTTTTTGCCCGTAATTATAGCGATAAATTAGTTTTTGTAGATATGATTGCAATAAATGGTGTTTCTGATGTATTGTCCATGTCAAGAGACCTGAGACGCTTTTTTAGAAAGCAGTTCCCAGAGGTAAAAATAGCATGGTCACACCGTGGCCCACGAAACGGATGGTATCCAAAAAAGGTGGCTGGACATGATTGATCTATTGAATCGCATTGGCTTTAGACAGATTGCTTTCGGTGGCGAAGGTGGTGGCGGAGGAGGCGGTGGTGGAGGTGGTGCTAAGGGAAGGCCTGCGGCATCAAATAATGTTGTCTCTGGAGCGCCACGTCAGGCAGAGCTAATGGATCAACCCCACATGCTGGCGTACATCAACCCGCAGGAAGAGCAAATGCTGCGTGACGCAGGCGGTGCAGGCATCCCAGGTCCAGACGGCATTCCTGTTTATGGCTGGTGGTCAGATACTTGGAAGGAAATTACGAGTGGCGGCGCGGCGGATACAGAAACTTATAACGGTGGTAGTAATAACAATAATGATAGTGGCAGCAGTGACCCAGGATCTGGTACTGGTGATGATGGTTGGGGCGATTGGGACGCCACCGCCGATTGGGGCCAAGATGACTCTAATGACTCTTATGACTATGGCTACGACAACAATGACAATGACACGACAGTAACTGTGTCTCCAACAGATACCTCTAACGTCTATGACTTTTATGATCCAGATCCAGTAACTGTGTCTCCAACAGATACCTCTAACGTCTATGACTTTTATGATCCAGATCCAGTAACTGTGTCTCCAACAGATACCTCTAACGTCTATGACTTTTATGATCCAGATCCAGTAACTGTCTATGACGGTGGCAGCAATGACGAAGAAACCGTTATGTTGCAGCCAGTTACCTATACTGGCCCTGCCGTTGAAACTACTTTGGATACAGACCCAGTAGTAGACTTCAGCCTTGATGATCTTACTAATATTCGCAACACCACGCCTCCTCAAACCAATTGGGTTGGAAATAATACGCAAGAAGCATTCAATGCTGATCCAAACAGTCGGTATGATTTCGACTATTCTGCTGCTTATGATACAGAAAAAAGTGGAGCGCTGCCAGTCGATGGCCCAGTTCCAAGGCCACGCCCTGATAACTTGGTTGTGGGTAGGTCACCAATTGGGCCTACTGTAACTGTCAGCGCCAAAGACGCATCTAATATTGCTGAAGGTAGATTTGAAGGCATTAGAGATAAACTTGAAGCTTTAGGGTATACAGTTAGCGCCAATGGCAGCTCTGTTTATACTGCGGATGGACAAGTTGCTGGTGAAAACTGGAGCGGAAGTTCTACAATTTCAAATATGCTTAAAGAAAACCAAGATCAAAATGGTGCTTTGGCCTCTATTAACAACAATTCAACAGCAAAAGCACCTGTTAATACACAAACATTTGGCGCTTTGCCAGACGGTGTGACACAACAGATGATTACAGACAGCCAAAATGATGGCGAATATGGCTATTACAACAATGATGGGTCTTATGTTCCCAAAGAAATAGACAAATATAACGGCGGTGGCCCTGATTACGGAGGCGTTCGTTTTGCTTCTGGTGGCGGCGCTCAGTTTGATCTAGATGGAGATCGCTTTCTTTCAAAAACAGAAATGGGTATTGGAGAAGCCGCAGGCAAAGAATTGGATCAGAATTTTTGGTCAAAAGCTGGGACGGGTCTTGGCGTTACGTCTCTTGGCTCTGGCCAAGATCCAACGGGTGTTGCCAAATGGGCTGAAAAACTTATTGTTCCTGGCGGATCTACCCTCAGAAAACTAAGCCCACCCGCCTACGAGCGGCCCCTTAGTTCTTATGATCCAACTAATCCATACGCCGATGTTGGCGAAGATGCGCCAAACATTTGGTGGGAAAAGGGTAAGACAAACCCCATTGGTTTTGAATACAAACGCACACCTGACGAAGTTCTTGCTGATCGAACAGCAAGCCGTGAAAAAGCGGCCATCGATGCGGCCAATGAAATCACAAATAATGACAACGACAGCGGCCCAAGAACACGGCGCGAAGATCTGTTTGGCACACGCATGACAACAGAAGAATATCGCCGTAGGTATAAAGGCGGCGGCGGTGCTGCATTGCCAGCGTATATGAGAAAATACGCATCAGGCAAAAGCATTGATGAGCTGGTTCGCAAAGTTAAGGTGAATGGAAAAGATTACTTCCTAACACCAGATGGCCGTTATATTGAGCCATCTGCGTTTACAGGCGCTGCCGCTTCGAGAGATCTAGACGTTGTTGAGACAGGCGAAGAGCAATATCTAGAAGGCTACAACGTCATTGACGAAAGCACTGGAATAATCACAACTTACAATACGGACGGAAGCATCATTGAAGTTTTCGATCCTAATTTTGAATCAGAAGAAGCATAGGATATAAAATGGAAAATGATATTACCGCAAACCCAGACTACCAACTCATCATGAGTTTTCTTAAATCAATTCGACCAGGCGATATGAGCGATGAAGCTGCCACGCAATTAAAGATGATTGGCGAGCGCATTCAATCTGGCGGCTCCTTGTCTGATCAAGAGCGTGAGATGTTCCAATCGGTCATGGGCGCAATGCCACAGATGCCAATGGATCAAGGCCCAATGGCAACAGGAGCAGCCATGACAGACGCTGAAATGCGGATGATGCAAAATCAGCAGTTCAATCAAGACGCACAGAACTTTCAGGGAAGGGCATTCCGCAATAACGAAGACGTCTACAGTGGTTCCAGCGGCGTAAGTAGCTCTCTAGCTCCCGACACTTCAATGCGCCCCCGTCCACGGCCAGAAAACTTAGGGCAAATGCGCCCCCGTCCTCGCCCCGCATCAATGGAGTAATTCAATGCCAAATGTAAATGTAGAAAACATGGAAGACAACGCCATCATCTTTGAAGAAAAGATGGGCTTTGCACATGACGCTGATGGTCTGGATCTCACAGATGATCAGCTCGTTAACTTCCTCCTGCTTTGCCAAAAGCAATACATCATGGGCGAAGATGAAGACGAAGACGAAGAGTACGATGAAGAGTACGAAGAGGATGACATGATGGAAATGCCAAGCGGCAAGGATGTCAAAGTTAAAGTCTTGAAGCTCGACGGCAGCAACGTCCATGAAATGATGAACAAAATTCTGGGTGGCTGATATGCCTGTCGTGAAAGTCAAGGGCGGCTACCGTTGGGGAAGCAAAGGCAAGGTCTACACGACTAAAGCCGAAGCCACCAAGCAGGGACAAGCCGCCTATGCGTCAGGGTATGGCAAAAAGAAGGCGAAAAAATAATGGGTGTAGGTGCAGGCGTAAAAACAGGCATTAAAATTGGCGGAGAAATCCTTGACAGTGGCCGCAGGTTTCTAGAAGAAACCCTTGATTATGCTGGTAGAAAAATGGGCGCTCTTAGTGGAATAGACACGCCTCCAGCAGCGGATTTAAGCATGTATGATGTGCCTGCTGGCTCTAAGCCAGAATATCGTGGTGCAGCGACAGATAGATCTGACGTCACATATCTTCGTTACAAGCCAACAAAGGGCTATAGTGATCGTGTGAATACTTCTCTTGATGCGTTAAGAGATCCAGACAATCCAATTAGAGCTGAACTTCTTAAAGATATTCGTCGTGGTGAAGAAATCGGTGGCAACGATTGGTATAACACAGAAGAGCTTCGTGATTGGTTTGTGACTGAGCTTGGCGAAGGCCAAGGGGATGCCGAATGGCGTGAATTTTTGTACCTTATGGGGACGACTAGCCCAGGCTCAAATGTTCCTATGAATATTGCAAGCGCGTCAGCAACGCGCAATAATTTTTTTACAAATCCAGATTATATTGATGCGTTATTAGCAGGTGAATCTCTTAAACCAGACTTCCAAGATATAGCCAAAATTTACCGCCCAGAATTTTATGGCCACAAAACTGCTGGTTTGCAAGAAATGAACACATCAAAGCTGTTGAAGGGTCAATATGGCGCTCTTCCAGAGCCTGACGTTACTCCAGCTAAAGGGTCGTGGACAGAGCAACCAAAGCCAAAAGGGTTTTCAAACAGTTTACTTGGAAACCGTCGAAATATTGCTGCTGATTTGCACTTCACAAGATACATGGCAATGGCGTCCAAGCACCCTGATTGGCTAAACACAGGCACAGATGTTGGTTATGATTTCATGGAAAATGTAATTAATACGTTTCCTGATGCTAAAAAGTATTTCTCAATTCGTAAGTTCAAATCAGGTAAAAAAGAAAAAGAAATACCAACATTTAACTTTAAGAAAGCCGCACTTGAAGGCGCAATTGATATTAATGTTCCAATAGATAAAGCGGGAAAAACCATTTCCGATGTACCGCAAGCATGGGCGCAAATGCCAAACAATAATGAGTATGGTGCATTTGAAGACTTTATAAACGAATTGGCTGGTGAGCTTGGGCAAACACCAGCGCAAGTTCAGGCCAATATGTGGATGGGCGGCGCAGATAGAACAGGTGTTGCCGAAAGCAGTCAAGGAACTTTTATGGAGCTGATCCGTGAAAGAGCAAAGTATAAAGCCATGAAAGACGGCACAACTCCCAACGAAGTTTTGCAAAACTTTATTAGAAAGGGGGGGTTCTTATCGTTAATTGGTGGCACTGGCCTTGGTGCGCTTAATAACATCACTGAGGAAAAGGATGGAATTTAATGTCATTATATGGAAACATCGCGGCAAAGAAAGCTAGGATCAAAGCTGGGTCTGGCGAGAAAATGCGTAAGGTTGGGGCCAAGGGCGCACCAGCTAAGGGCGCGTTTAAGGCTGCGGCATTGACCGCAAAGAAACCTAAGAAGGGAAAAAAGTAATGGCCGCAGGCGTTAAGCACTACTTTAAAAACGGCACTGAGCATAAGGGCGCTACCCACAAGGACGCCAAAGGCAAGGTCATGTCTGGCAAGACGCACACTGCCAGCAGCAAATATCTGTTTCACAAGAAAGATTTGCCAACTTCCGCTACAAAGAAGGCGTAAAGGCGATGGGAATTGGTTCATTAGCAAAGCTGGGAATATCTAAGGGGATGTCTCTTGGCCGTGAGCTATTTGGCTTTTTACTGCGTTCCGATCTTAATGTTGCCAAGATTGCTGAATGGGCTGGGATCACGATGGACACGCTTAAAGATGCGCCCCCAGAGGCTCTGAGCGCCATTCTGGAGAGGGCTGCGCGTTCTGGGGCCATAGATCCACGCGAAGCCAACAACATCAACATACAGCTCGCCAAGGACGCGCAGGAGGTTGCGCCAGATAATGTAGTTAGTTTTTCTGATGCAAAAAATGATCAAATGGTATCTAAAATTAAAGGTGCAATTCAAAATATGCCTTATACGATGAATTTGCCTTATGAGATTGGTCAGAAATTAAATTCTGAAGGCAAGTTACCTCTTCCTATAGGGACGAACTTATTGCCACTAGGAGGCAAAGGTTACCCAGATGAAGTACATAAAATAATAGGTTACAAAGGGGATATTTATAACCCAGCTTTATACGGTTATGAAGTGCAAGCACCAAATGGTGATATTTTCTTTCAAGCTATTAGCGACCCAGCATCTGGATTAAGACAACAAAGAGCGGATAAGGTTGGATCTTTTACAGCGGCACTTGGCCCAGAAGGTTTGACAGGGATGCGATTTGTACCTCCAAGCAGACCCGTTAGGCAAGCTGTAGAAGGGCCACAAATATCAGAAGCAGAGCAAAAAGTTATTGATCAAGAATACAATGATTTGTTTGGGGATTTTGAATAATGGCAACCTACAAAGGCAGGAGCGTCACCCTAAACAAACCCCGCAGGATTGCCAAAGGCGAAACGTCTTACGGTAAAAAGAAGTCTGTGGTATATGTTATGGACGGTGATAAGGCAAAGCGCGTGACCTTTGGAGATCCAGACATGACCATTAAGAAAACTCAAAAGGGCCGCAGGGCTAACTTCAGGGCAAGGCATAACTGCGACGATGCAGGCCCGAAAACAAAGGCCCGTTATTGGTCATGTAAGGCGTGGTGATATGGCAAACTTACTAAAACTTATTTTAGGGGCCTTGCCTGACGCAACCAATGCGGCTGAAGAAATGGCACGTTATATTCTTGGGCTACGCGCTGCTGGCAAGGCTGATGAAGTCACTGAGGCAATGATGGCTGCGGCTGACGATTCATATATGTATGCCAATACGCCGTTGGACATGAGCCAAGAAGCGCGAATGGCTAGGGCTGATGAGATGTTCCCAAGGGAAGGTTTTCACGGAACAAATGCAGACATAGACGCATTCCAAGGAAACGTCTTTTCAACAGACAATCCGACACTAGCCAGCACATATGCAAGGGGGGGCATGACGGACGCGCAGATTTATCCTCTTCGCCTTGGAAGTAAACTTGGCGACACGGTGGTTGAAGGCGGTGGCGCAAACTGGAACCAGCTAGACGTAGACGAAATATACAAGAATGATCCTGCTGTGGCGGGATGGCTTGGGTATGATGAAATTGCAGATGGTTCGGGTAAAGCTTCCACTCGCGGAGTTGAACGTGCAGCAATGTACGAAGGCCGTAGTGGCGTTCAGTTTAAAGATATTAACGACATAGGGCCAGGGTTTAATTCTAATCAGTTTAAAAATTTAGGGTACACAAAAGAACAAGAACTGGCATTTAAACAACAGTATATGGAGGATTTATCAAAGCCTTCAAATATTGACGTAAGATTATCTCCTAATTTAGTACGGTCAAAATTTGCCCGTTTTGACCCAGAGTTTCGCAACTTACGAAATTTATCTGCCAGCCTGTTCGCCACATTAGGCTTTAGCGGCTTGGCGGAGGGCTTGCGTGACAAGGGCATCTTACCGACAGAAGGCAATCAGTAATGGTAAACTATATAAAAGCAGCCATTGATCTAGGAAGGCCTGTAGTTAAAGCTGTTGGAGAGGCGTTTGATGCTTTGGGTAATAAGATTGGTGCGCTGCCTGATGCTATAACAGCTTATCATGGAAGCCCCCATGATTTTGATGAGTTTGACATGAGCAAGATTGGCACTGGCGAAGGCGCACAGGCTTATGGGCATGGCCTTTATTTTGCTGAGAGTGAGGATGTTGCGCGGGGGTATCGTGATGCACTATCTAAGCAGGTAACATTAGATGGAAAGCCGATGTTGTCGCATCCGTCTGATGGCCCTGTTGGGCAAGCTGAAAATTCTATTGCAAGGGCAGTTTCAAACGGAGAAGACCCAGCTTCAGCGATCTCTAGAGAGGCAAAAGAATGGCGGGATGCGGCACAATCATATAGGGATGCTGGAGTTGGCCAAACTCCTGACGTTGCAAGGTCTGCTGAACAAACTGCAAGATCGTTTGAGGACGTTGCAAATGCGATTGAAGCTCAAGACCCCAGCAGATTTGTGAAAAATACAGGCTCCATGTATGAAGTGAATATCGATGCAACCGCTGATGATTTTCTGGATTGGGACAAGCCACTAAGTGAGCAACCAGAATCATTTATAGACATTGTAAAAAATGCTGACTTTACAGGATTACCAGAGGGTGGGCGGTTAAGAAGGACTATTGAGGCATGGAGAAAAAATGAAGGTGATTGGGTTCCAGAAATTGGTGCAAATATTCCAGAACCTACCGTGAACCAAATTTATAACGCTTTAACTGATTTTGGAGCTGACCCAACAAGAAATGTTAATTTTTCAAATGAATTAAAAAATTCTGGTGTTAAAGGCATAAAATATCTTGATCAAAATTCAAGGGGTGTTGGCGCTGGAACGCGCAACTATGTTGTCTTCGACGACAAGCTCGTAAGCATTGTTAGAAAATACGGCATTGCTGGCGCGGCAACGATTTATGGCGTAAGCGAGGCTGATATAGCTAATGCACTTCAAGAAGGCGAACAGTAATGGCAAATATATTTGCAACATTAGGTAGATTCTTTGGCCAAAAAGTTATATCTGCGGCTGATGAATTTGCAGATATCCTTGACAATTTACCAAATACCCCAACAACAGCAAATCGCTCCAGAGCATTAACTGTTGAAAATGCGCCATTAATTGCACACCACAATATATCCCCTGAAGGTTTATATTACAGCGATCTAATAGGTGGCATTCCTTCGCCATCAATTGCTATTTCTCGCGCAGATCAGCCATTGGAAAACTTTGGTGACATCAGCCTGATCTTAGACCCCAACACCATAGACCCTGCACAAAACAAGAATATGTTTGCGTACCCCGCTGATGCATTTACGGGAAGACAACCAAAAGCCAGCTTGGAAATAAACGAGAAAATGTTTTTTGAGCGATTAAAAAGTGATCCAGACTTGGGTCATATAAAAACCGCTCCTAATTTCTTAGCAAGCCAAAGCACAGATGAAGCCGATAGAATGTTAAAAACAGTGCAGGCTGCAATTGATCAACAGGTTATTAACCCAAAAGATTATGATGATTTTTATGATTTATATGCAGCAACACAAACAGCGGCAAGAAACGGTGAGTGGCCTAACAATTTTGACAGCAATAATTTAAATCAATATGGCGGTCTTGCTGATTTTACTGATTTAAGGCCAGTTTTGCCTCCAAGAGAGACATTTTATGCATCTGGAGGACGCCGCCCAAGTGTGCCGTACACATTAGAAGCTGGCTTGGCTGATATGAGAAGAGGGCCAGACGGGCCAATGTATAAGCCTGCAACGGAAGAATATTCTGGTGGGCCAGGTAAGTTTCGTGCGTCTATGCTAGATCCGTTTAAAAATCTGCAAGAAATTAAAGATGCAAGGGGCCAGATTGTTATTGGGCGTGATCAAGAATCATGGGTAAATCCATTGACTGACAAGCCAGACATTATGGACGAAGTAAAAGAGAAGTTTGCCAAAATATATTTCACTATGCAGAATGATTTAAGAGATAGATATGGTATTAAAGACGAATTGACCATTAGAGAGTTTTTGCTTGATCTTGGCGGTGGCAAAGACTTACGAAATAGTATGGCTGTAAGAAATGGCAAAATCCCAATTGATGATCTTCCACAAATAGAAGAGGCATTCAAAAGCGTAAAGTCTGAAATGCAAACAGCGCCAACTGATTATTTTGAGGTCAAGCCAAATCAAGCTTTAAAATTAAGAGACTTTTCAGAAGCGGTTGTCCCATCTACAGCGGGGCCAGACGTTATAAAAATACTTGAAGATGCTGGTCTGCCCGTAACATTCTATAAAGATTGGGGCGGCGGTATGGATAAGGGCGTAGATAATTCAAGAAAAGGCATTATGCGTGGCTTAGACAAATTCTTGTTTTCTGTCCCCGCTGGAGCTACACTAGGATATGGCGCGTTAGAACAAATTGACGGTCAATCTGGAGGCGAAGATGGCAGGAGCGGCAATTAAGCGCGTGGCGCAGGCAGAAATCAGGGCGGCAAAGAGCTTTCTTGAGCGCCGTGGTTTAAAAACTGATGACATCTCGCCACGCAAGTTCGCAATGGCGGCTAAAGAATTGGACAAGGGTTTTGCGGATACTCTAAAGATTTTAGCGCGTGAATTATCAGCGGGGCAGGTATAATGGCCAACCCATTTAGAGAGGGCGGATCTCTTAATATTCCAACACAAGACGCTGCTGATTATTTGTTTGAAAAAAAATATGGTATCTCGCGGTCTGGTTCAGATAAAATGGGTGACGGCAGCCAACTTGGGCGAATTGAGGGATATCAGACTGGCGGCACGAGAAGGGCAATTACTGATTATCTAGAAAAGTCTTTTTCAACACCTCCAGACCCATACACAGGGGAAGTATCGTACCCAGAATGGCCAACAGCCCTTTTTGGCGGAAACCCAAATCAAGCTGCGGGTATGGGATTGCTTGATGTTGGTGTATTAACCATCCCCCTAGATTTTGTAGATGGGTGGCAGAGAATGACCGAAATCTCAGAAAATAATAGGCAGACCAAAAGAGATTTAACAGATCAATTGGTAAGTGAAGGTTATGACCCAGCAAGCCAATCTTTTTATAAAGAGTTTCAAAATAGATTGACTGAACCAGAAACTGACGGAGACGCATTTATAGATACTTTAGGCCCCCTTACTGTTTTTGGGGGTCTGGGCGTAATGGCGGCAACCCTTGGCGTTTCCGAAATAAAACCAATGGTTAAATTCCTTAGAAACTTTGGCTTAAAACATTTAGGTGCAAGATGAACAGAGCAAGCTTCCCATCGTTAATGTCAAACGGAAAAAAGAAAGCTACCAAAGCAGTTAAAAAGAAAGTAGTAAAGAAGAAGGCAAAAACAATAAGGAAGGGGTATTGATGTCCGAAGAACGCAAAGATGTGACTGTCCATGTCATAGGCGTAGCAATGACGGGAGGCGTAAAACATGACAGTAAGCGACCTTCTTCAGAAGATACGAAAAAATCTGGAGAAAAAACGGCTAGAGATAGCTGAAAGCATGGTTGATGGTCGGGTATCCGACTTCAACGCATATCACAGAAACGTAGGCATCGCGGAAGGATTGATGCAAGCATCTGAGATTATCCGCGAAACTATTAAAAACATAAATGAAGAGGATGTATAGCGTGTCTCATCAACATGATAGAACTTACACTAACGAAGATAATAATGCTACCATTGAGTCTCATCAACTACCGATCCCGCTCAATTGGAAAGTTTTAGTTCAGCCTAATCAGGTTACGATGAAAACCAGAGGCGGGATTTTACTCCCAGATAGCTCTAAAGATAATGAGGAATACCTGACAGCCCACGGCACAGTATGCGCCTTGGGTGATTTGGCATATCGAGATCGTGACACTGGCAAGCGCTGGCGTTCCGAAATATGCCCAAGCGTTGGTGATCGCGTGACCTACGGAAAGTACGCAGGTCAGAAACTGGTTGTAAAAGGCGTTAAATTCCTTCTGCTAAACGACGATGAAATCACGTCGATTTTGCCAGATGGGGTCGAAGTCGCCGCATATTTGGGATAAATCCATGTCAGATAAAATTATAGAAGAAATCGAGGCCGAAATTAAAAAGGCCAAGGGCAACTCTGATGATTTTGAAATTGAAATCACAGAAGACCCCACAGATGAAGATAAGGCAGAAGATAGATCTGCCGCAGCAGAGGAAGGCGAAGATTATGGGCCTAAAGTTCAAAAGCGCATTCAAAAGCTTGTCAGCCAGCGTCGAGATGCTGAAATCCAAGCTCGCCAAATTCAAGAGCAAAATCTTCAGCTTCAGAAAAGACTTGAGCGCCTTGAGCAAGGCTCCAAGCAACACGCCGAAAAAGACTTCAACACCCGATACCAGCAAACCAAAGCGGCCCTCTATAAAGCCGTTGAAGAAGGCGACACCGAAGCTCAAGTAAACTTCCAAGAGCAAATGGCTGACATGAGAGCCGCAATGCGTGTTGCCCAATCGCAACAACAGCAACGCGCTCAACAGCAACAGCAGCGACAGCGCCAAGCTCCGCAGCGCCAAGCAGCGCCTGCCCCTGCAAAAGCAATGGATTGGTGGCAGCAAAATAACTGGTTTAACGCTCAAGGATTTGAGCGCGAAACAGCCGCAGCCCGTGCGATTGATGTCCAGCTTGACCTAGAAGGCTTTGATAAAAATTCGGACGAATACTATGACGTTTTAAACAATCGTTTACAAAAGGTTTTTCCTGAGTTAACATCAGGGGCAAGTCCAAGTAGACAACGAACAAAAAGTAGACAACCAGTCGCCCCAACTACAGGCGGTTCGTCAGGTTACAAGGGCAATAGAGTTAAAATGACGCAAGAACAACTCAGAATGGCGCGAGAACTTGGCATCAATACTGAAGCAGGTCTTAGACAATATGAAGCCGAAATTCGGCGTCAGCAAAGGAGCCAATAAATGACTGAGAAACGTAATGTTCGCGCCGATGAAACTCGCTCTTCTATGCGTGATGAGGAAACTCGTCCAGAAACCGCATGGAAACCACCAGCGCTTTTAGACGCTCCCGAACCCCGTCCAGGGTATGTCCAAAGGTGGGTTGCAACCTCGATTCAGGGGAAAGATACGCCAGACAACGTATACAAGCGTATGCGTGAAGGATGGCAAGCCCGTGCTGCTGATACTGTGAAGGAGGGATTATTCCCAACTATTAATCACGGTCAGTGGACAGGCTCAGTCGGAATTGAAGGAATGCTGCTCTGCGAAATGCCAAGGGAACGCCACGAATCTATGAAGTCGTATTATCGCGGTAAAAACACAGAGCAAAATGAAGCGGTTTCGGGTCAGCTTGAGGCATTAGGACGCACAAATGGGCAACCGATCTACCAAGATCGCAAGTCTGAAGTCAGCCGTGGCAGACCTCTATCTGCCATGAGCGATTAATCTCAACGCTTAAAGGAGCAAAAAAATGGCAAATGTAGACGCCGCTTTCGGTTTTGTACCGATCCGTCACATGAGCGGTAATGCGCCCCGCACTAACAAATACACTATTGCTACTGGTCTTGCAGAAAACATCTTCAAAGGTGACCTATGCATTATTACGGCAGACGGTGTTATTACTCCGCACTCAGCTACGGAAGTTAATAACATTGGCGTGTTTGATGGTTGCTCGTATACCGCTTCAGACGGATCTTATATCTATAGCGAATATTGGCCAACTGGCACAACCGCTACAAACATTGTCGCGTATGTATACGATGATCCATACACCGTATTCCGTGTGCAATCCGCAGGTACTACTGCTCAGACCAACATTGGCAACTGCGCTGACGTTGTAGCTGGCGCAGGTTCTACCACAACTGGTCAATCTGGCTTTGAACTTAGTGGGACTATGGCTGCTGGTATTGCCACCTGCAAAATTCTTGCCCTATACGATGCACCAGACAACGCTTTCGGCGCAAATGCTATCATGGAGGTGACTATTAATGAGCATCTTCTTGGTACAAATGTCGCTGGTATATAAGGAGGGTATGAAAAATGGCTATGAATAGAGCAAGTTTTGCTAAAATGCTTGAGCCAGGTCTGAATACTCTTTTCGGACTTGAGTACGACCAATATCCAGCGGAATATGAGAAAGTTTTCTCTTCAAACACTTCGCAAAAGGCGTTTGAGGAAGACGTTCTCCTATCTGGCTTTGGAAATGCGCCAACTAAAACTGAGGGCGGGGCTGTATCTTATGATGCTGCTGGCCAACAGTGGACAGCGCGTTACCAGCATGAAACGATTGCCTTGGCCTTCTCAATTACTGAGGAAGCTGAAGAGGATGGCCAGTACGGCTCAATCGCTTCGCGTTACACCAAAGCTTTGGCCCGTTCGATGTCTTCTACAAAAGAAATCAAGGCAGCAAATGTCTTGAACAACTCCCAAGCCTCTGGCTACAATGGCGGTGATGGTGTTGTTCTTTTGAGTGCATCGCACCCAACCCAAGCTGGCATCCAGTCAAACGTGCTTGCCACCGCTGCTGACCTTTCCGAAACATCGCTTGAGTCAATTCTTATCAACATCTCTGATATGAAAGATGATCGCGGTCTTCGTATTGCAGCACAAGGCACGATGCTTGTTATCCCAACTGCTTATCAGTTTGTCGCTGAACGCCTGTTGGAATCGCAGCTTCGCACTAGCACTGCTGACAATGACATCAATGCTATCCGTTCTGGCGGTTACCTGCCAAAAGGATACCATGTGATGCGCCGTCTAACTGACGCCGACTCATTCTATGTGTTGACAGACGTTCCAGACGGTTTGAAAACCTTCCAGCGCTCGCCAATGAAAAAAGGCATGGAAGGCGACTTCGAAACTGGCAACATCCGCTATAAAGTTCGTGAGCGTTATTCGTTCGGTTGGACTGACTGGCGTGGCGTTTTCGGCACAGAAGGCGCTGCATAAGTTTTCCTTTAATGGAAAGATAAAGAGGGGGCGGGGAAACTCGCCCCTTTCTTTTTATTTAGATCAGTTATCTAAACATTAATCTTTGAAACTTATTGAAAAATAACAATAATAAAAAACTTTCATTTTACCCCTTGTATTTATTGCAGGGGTTCCTATATTGATTGTATAGGAAATGAGAAAGGAAGAAAAAATGGAAATAGGATATAAAGCAGTTCAAGTCGCAACAGGGGTTCCAATTTGGAATCTGTTTGAAGTTGTTGTTTCTGAAGGTAAGGTCGAAGAGAAAGAAGTTGGCTCTTTAACTGATTTTCCAAACGAAGGCCCAATGGCTACTGTTCGCTTTGATGGCGCAGATCGTACTGTTTCAGGCGCAACTTTTGATGAGTGTCTGGCAGCAGCTCTGGAAGCCATCGCTAATTTAGAAGCTGAAGCATACGATGACGATATCGAAGACGAAGGCAACGATATTGCTTACATGCGTCATTTGGAAAATAAAGCGATGGATTTTGCAATGTCAGATCCATCTTGGGGTTATGAGTAAGACCTTTACGATCACCACTCAAAAAACAAAACATGGGCGGTCTTAGGATCGCCCCTTTCTTTTTAAAACGATGTGATGTATTGTCTCAATATCCCTGACAGCCGCATGGTGCGTCTGACATTTGCCACGACAGGAGAATCACATGGCTAACACAACATTCACAGGACCAGTGCGCTCAGAAGGCGGCTTCCAAGTTGTCTCTAAAAATTCAACAACTGGTGCTTATACAGACATTGCAACTATTGCGTCCACAGGTATTGTCACCGACAAATATGTAAAGCACGTTGGCTTCGCCACAGGCGTTACAGTAAACACCACAGCAGGTGACAGCCCGACTATTGGTGAGTTTACTCAGCCAGCAAACACAATCATCACAAACATTAAGATATTTTGTGACACGGCTCCCGTCATTGGAACTGGTGACATTGGTTATGAAGTTGGTACATCCTCTTCGGGCGCACAAATTGTTGCAGCTATCGCAGATGAGATCCTAGATGGCGGTACAACAGTTGTCGTTGGAAACGTAACAACTACTACCTTGGTTGCTACTACTCAAAACGCCGCCACGGCCCCTATCTCTCCTCAGTATGCTTCAGCAGAGCGTACAATTTACTGTAATGTTACTAACACAGTGGATGCTACGACAGCGGGTTCGTTTACGTTCATCGTTGAGTACGTTCAAATTGCCTAATAATCATTTTGGTTGGGAGCTTCGGCTCCCACCTATAACCATAGGAGATTAATATGGCCGACATTACAACATCGACTACGATCATCGACAACACACATGAGTGCGTATTTGCATTCCAATATCAATATGTCGATGGTGGGAACGAAAGCGCAGTGGCTAAAATAGATGTGTCTGCCCTCGCGGCAAATGCAAATGGCGCAACCTGCACGGGTATACGCATTGTGGAATGCCATTGGATTTTGCATGGAATGACAGTTGAGGTACTGGCAGACGCAGATACTGATATTATTGTTTTGCATCTGGCAGAAAATCAGCAGGGATACCAAACTTTTGAGAAATTTGGTGGGCTACCCAATAGCGCGGAATACGGTGCTAACGGCACAGGCGACATCAAGTTTACAACAACTGGGGCTGGAGCGGCTGGCGATGCATATCAAGTGATCATTCGCGCCGTTAAAAAATATTGATAGAGGTACGACATGGCCACTTCGGGAACAGTTGGATTTAGGCCAGACGTTGAAGAGATATTAACCGAAGCGTTTGAGCGCTGCGGCCTAGATCCACAAACTATGACTGGTGACAGGGCTGTATCAGCACGTCGAAGCCTTAACCTGCTCTTTTCGGAGTGGGCAAACCGTGGCATAAACTACTGGACAGTCACCCAGAACACATTGACACTGGTTGATGGCCAGGCAACGTACACACTTCCAGCAGGCACTATCGACATTATGGATGCCGTAATCCGCGATAGCTCTGGGACAGATACGTCTGACCAATCCATCAATCGAGTGTCAATCTCTGACTATAACCAGCTTCCGAACAAGACATCAGCAGGTAAACCAAGCCAGTACATGCTAGATAAGCAGTATACGCCTGTGGTCTATCTGTGGCAGGTGCCTAACACAACAACGTACAGCATGATATATTGGGCCGTTAATCAGCTAGAGGACGTCACAGCCTCAAATCAGGACGCTGACATACCATACCGCTGGAACGAATGCATCTGCGCTGGTTTGGCAAGCAAAATATCTCTTAAATACGCCACAGAGAAATTCTCAATCCTAAATGAGATGTATGAACGTGCCTTTGCCTTTGCAGCGGCCTCTGATAATGATGGTGTAAGTTTGAGGATTCAGCCAACTGCGCTGAATTTATACTAATGGCCAGATATGCAAGCGGAAAAAAATCCCAAGCAATAAGCGACATAAGCGGTCTTCGGGTTCCATATACCAAACTGAGGACTACTTGGGATGGCTTGCGTGTTTCTCCAGAAGATTTTGATCCAAAGCAGCCGCAGCTTACGCCTGCAAAGAATGTTGTTGACGCAACCGCACTCTTTAATCCACGCCCAGATACAGATCCAGAAAATGTTGTTGTCTATATCGGGTTCACCCAAGATTGGACAATTGACCCACGTCTCTTGCCGCCAGTCGGAGTTCCATCAATAGGTACTGTTGGCTATGTTAATTTAGAAATAACGCCTACCCAGACAGGTGTTGGTGGCACAGGAGCAGTTGGCACTGAGACACTAGAAATGTCGATTAATGAAGTTGGCGTAGCTGGGACGGGCGGCGTAGGCGTAGAAGTTCCATCCGCTGTTGTCACGGGCGTGTCTGGCAGTGGTGGCACGGGCGGTGTCGGCATTGAGGCTCTCAGCTTATCCATTGATGAGGATGGCGTTGCAGGCACGGGCGCAGTAGGCGCGGAGGCTCTCATCTTATCCATTGATGAAACTGGAGTTGCAGGCACGGGTGCTGTAGGTAACGAAAGTGTATCTATAGATGAAAGTTTCTGGGGTGCGGGTGACTGGGGCGAAGAGACATGGGGTAATTAAATGAACTATACAACTTTAGTCGCAAACATTCAGGATTTCTTGGAAGATGATTCCACAGAATTAACAAATTCTATCGACCAGATTATCGATCAGGCTGAAACAATGATCTTTCAGCGTCTGCCTAATCTGCCGTGCTTTAGAAAAATCACCACAGATAGCCTTGTGGCGGGAACCGCAGAATATACCGTAGCATCAGCACGGATGATCCGTCAGGTATCTGTCATCTCATCTAACGTGGTATCCTACTTAAACCACAGAGTAGATTCATATCTGCGAGATTACTGGCCAAATGCAACAACGCAGGGTACGCCTATTATGTACTCTACAAAGAGCGCCAGCACGGCTGGTATGGTCATTACACTGGCACCTACACCTGATGCCGCAGATACAATACAAGTGGACTACATTGCCCCAGAAACGGGGTTAAGTTCTGGTAATGCAAACAACTGGATTAGCGACAACGCAGAGGCCGTACTATTGGCCGCGTGTTTATATGAAGCTTCGGCTTTCTTAAAAGCAGGCGAAACTCTGGCCTTATACAAGACACAATTTGACGAAGCGGTGCAATTGTTGATACAAGAGATGCAGCGCGATTACGCAGCAGAATATAACGGAGGCATATAATGGCTATTACTCAAGCAATGTGTACACTATTCAAGAAGGACGTTATGCTGGGTGATCAGCACTTAGACAGTGATACACTTCATATTGCACTATACACAAGTTCAGCAACACTGGATGCAACCACAGACGGCTACATAACGGCCAACGAAGTGGCCAGCGGCGGTGGATATACCACTGGTGGCAATGCCTTGGTAAGTACGACAGTAGAAGAAAACAGCACCAGCGGTGTGTTTGATGCGGATGACCCTGAGTGGACAAACGCAACATTCACGGCGCGGGGCGCATTAATCTATAACAAGACGCTGGGCGATGCCTCATCAAACACACGGGGCGCAATTGCCGTCTTGGATTTTGGTGGTGATTTCACAGTTGCAGGCGGTACGTTTAAGATCGTATTCCCTGCAAACACTGCATCAAACGCAATAGTAAGGATCGATTGATATGGCAAGCACCTATGTAAATGACCTTCGCCTTAATGAGATGGCAACTGGCGATGCGTCAGGCTCATGGGGAACAGTCACCAATACAAACCTAGAACTCATTGGCGAAGCCTTTAGCTATGGGACTGAAACCATTGGCGACGCGGATTCAACGCTTACCATTGCAGATGGCGCGGCTGATGCTGCGCGGTCATTTTATCTAAAGATCACGTCAAGCGTGGATCTGACAACAACTCGCATCGTTACGCTTGGGCCAAATACTGTCAGCAAAGTATGGATGATTGAAAACGCCACTACTGGCAGTCAAGTCATCACAATCAAGCAAGGCAGCGGCGCAACAATAAATGTTCCAAACGGCCAAGTAAAGATGATCTCAACAGACGGCGCTGGCAGCGGCGGCGCTGTGTTAGACCTTCTTGTCGATGTGGATCTGACAGGCACAACAACTCTGGTTAATCTTAATGTGTCAGGCGCAGTTGATATTGCTGGCGACCTAACACTGAGCGCAGGCGGTGACGGTGCGTTGCGGTTTACCGCTGCAAGCTCTGTGAAAGTGCTTGATAACGATGCGGCTGCGCTGGTCTTTGAGGAAGCTGACAACGCCTACATGACGTTTGTCACTACAGATGGATCTGAGGCTGTTAAGTTTGATAAGGCATTGGACATTAATGCCGCGACACAAATTGATGCTACAGTCACAGTAGGTGTTGATGACACTGGCTATGACGTTAAGTTCTTTGGCGCTACTGCTGGGGCTTACATGCTTTGGGATGAGTCGGCAGATGATTTAATTCTGGGCGGCGCGGCGGGTCTTTCTGTTAATAGCACTGCCCTAGTAACAGGCGTCCTGACCACCACGGCTGCGACTGTCTCAAATGGCGGTGGGCAATTTAACGGCGCAATAAACGTAGGCGTTGACGACACTGGCTATGACGTTAAGTTCTTTGGCGCTACAACAGGCAAGTCTTTGCTCTGGGATGAATCTGCTGACAGCTTAACCGTAGCTGGCAACCTTTCCGTAGACGGCGGCACAATAAAGCTGGACGGGAACTATCCTGTTGGTACAGGCAACGTGGCGTTGGGTGATAATGCACTTGTAGATAGCAGTTTAAGTGGTGGTTATAACACAGCAATAGGGCAAGAAACCTTAAATTCAAACACTTCTGGTAGTGTAAATACAGCTATCGGTAATGGGGCTTTGTACCTAAACACAACAGGCGCAAGCAATATTTCTGTAGGCTCAAACTCTTTAGCTGATAACACTACTGGTGATAACAATGTAGCTGTTGGTAGAAATGCTTTAGGTAACAACACCACCGCCAGCAACAACACGGCAGTTGGGTATGGGGCTGGGTTTAGTAATACTACGGCTACACACAATACCGCTTTTGGAGCTAGTTCTTTTTATTCAAATACTACTGGCTCTAATAATCTTGCTGTTGGTGCATTTGCTTTAGGTGCAAACACATCAGGCGCATCAAATACTGCCGTTGGTGGTCGTGACCCAGCTACTTATGCAGCAATGAATGGAAATACAACTGGCTCTTTTAATACTGCTTTAGGTTCTGCTGCATTAGCTGGAAACACCACCGCCAGCAACAACACTGCGGTTGGGTATCAGTCGGCTTATACTAATACGACTGGGTATAACAACGCTGCTGTTGGGTATCAGTCGCTTTATGCTAATACTACAGGCGCACTTAATACTGCACTGGGTGACAGCTCTCTTTCAGCAAACACGACAGGTAGTTCTAATACCGCTGTTGGCAGGTCTGCATTAGGCTCCAACACCACCGCCTCCAACAACACTGCAGTGGGGTATCAGGCTGGGTATAGTAATACTACAGGCTCTTTATTTACGGCACTCGGAAAAGGTGCGCTGTATAGTAACACTACAGGTGAACACAACACGGCTATTGGCTATGAGGCGGCACGTCAGAATACTACAGGTGAGCATAACACGGCAATGGGCCTTCAAGCCTCCTATCAAAACCTCACAGGTTCCAACAATACTGCTATTGGCTATGGAACTTTGCAGAATAATCTTGCCTCATCTAATACTGCTTTAGGAAAAGAAGCATTAAGCCAAAACACCACCGCCTCCAACAACACGGCTGTTGGGTATCAGGCCGCATACTCTGGAACAAACGCAACTGGCAACGTAGCTGTTGGCACTCAAGCATTTTACAGTGTTACATCTGCTGCGAACAGTGTTGCCGTTGGTAAAGAGGCTATGTATTCTGACACCACTGGCGAAAGTAATGTGGGTGTTGGCTTCCGTGCGCTATACTCCAACACCACCGCCAATAACAACACGGCGGTGGGGTATCATTCGCTTTTGGTTAATACTACAGGCGATACAAATGTAGCTGTCGGTAAAGACTCAATGAAGGCAAACACTACAGGAACAAACAATACTGCATTAGGAACACGATCTTTACAGGCTAATACTACCGCCGCTAACAACGTAGCTGTTGGAGATTTAGCATTATCGGCAAACACCACAGGGGCATGGAACACAGCTATTGGCACAGGTGCTACTAGCACAAATACTACTGGTTCTTACAATGTAACTATTGGTGACCAAGCAGCTATTGGAACTATATTTAGTCTTACTAGCGAAGACAATAGGGGTATTTTTGGACATAATAATCTCACCAATGCCTATGTAAAGGTAGCTTGGACTGTTACTTCTGATGCCCGTGATAAAACAAATATCAACCCAATCCCACACGGCTTGGAATTTGTGCAACAGCTAAACCCTGTTTCATACAACTTTAAGAAGTCCCGTGAAGATGACACACCACACGGCAACAAGCGTTATGGTTTCTTGGCCCAAGATATTCTTGCTTTAGAGGGTGATGATAATGTCATCATTGATAATGAGCAAGCTGACCATCTAAAGTATCAAGGTGAAGCCTTAGTGCCTGTATTGGTTAAAGCCATCCAAGAACTATCCGCAAAGAACGATGCTCTTGAAGCACGGCTTGCGGCCCTAGAATCGTAATCGTCAACAAAAAGGAGTATGAAAATGCTTGACGAGATCACCAGTGAGCAGATTGCTCAACACTACACCGCAATGGGTCACTCTGTTGCATTAATAAACGACATCATCGCAGGGGATGCTATGGCTGATGACACAGCCGAAGACAAGCAAGACTGCGTGGATCGTAACGTGGGACACCTTGAGATCATGGTTGCCAAAGACTTCTGGACTGATGAAGACATGACTGCCGCAAATGCAGCTATCGTAGCTGGCAACGCCTACACAGCTTAACCCTTAGACACAGGAGACTAACATGGGGAAAAATGACAAAACGCACATTACAGTCAACGATACAGAATACTTCGTTGATGACATGACTGACGCGCAGAAAACGATGCTCAATCATGTAAACGATCTGGAACGGAAACTAGCCAACGCGCGTTTTAACCTAGATCAACTGGCCATTGGCCGCGATGCGTTTGTCAATATGCTTGCACAATCGCTGGAAGCACCTGAAGAAGCGGAAGTAGTTAACTAATGGAAATGGACGCGCTTTTGAACATGGTATTTGCCGCCGTCATCAGCGGCTTAGGCTGGTGGATTAAAAGCCAGCACGATGAAATTAAGCGCGTCACCATTCTGTTGAATAGAACACGCGAAGAAATTGCAAAAGAATATGTCACCAAATCTGACAATACAGTTGTTCTTGATCGTGTGATGGTTCGTTTTGATCGCTTGGAAGAAAAAATAGATCGCTTGATGGAGAGGTAGAATGACACCAAAACATCTAGAAATTGATTCTGCCTATAATGAATTTGACACAAATGGAGACGGCATTGTCTCAGATGAAGAACTCGCAAAAGCAGAGCGAATGCTTCAGATCGAAAACAACGATAAAATGCAAGACCAGCAGCGCCTTATGGCGTGGGTAGCGATGTGGTCTACCATAGTGGCCGTTACAGCCCTCCTGACGCCTTTTATATCCATTGACCGCATGAACAGCGCAGCGGCCTTCCTGAACACCTTTCTGGTAGCTCAAACAGGTATTGTGGTAGGCTTTATGGGCGCGACAGCTTGGGCAAAACGCAAGGAGAATGAATAATGAGCTTATTAGCATCACTGGTCGGGCCAGTAGCTGGCCTCTTAGATAAGGTAATTCCCGATAAAAGTCAGGCCGCAGCCTTGGCGCACGAAATTGCCACGATGTCGGAACGCTATGCTCAGGATTTGGCAATCGCGCAGTTGGAGGTCAACAAAGAAGAGGCAAAGGGCAATTGGTTCCAATCTAGCTGGCGACCAGCAACCGCTTGGATCTGTGTAATTGGAATGGGGATCAACTTTCTGGTCGCCCCGATCTGCGCTGCATTTGATATTAATGTACCACAAGCTGATACATCCGTAATGATGCCTGTTTTGATGGGCCTTTTGGGATTAGGCGGTCTACGTTCATTTGAAAAAACTAAAGGCGTAGCAAAATGAGCCATGCAATGAAGCTTTTGCAAGCCAAATGCGGCGTTTCCGCAGATGGCGACTTTGGCCCTAATACAGCGAGAGCTATTGCCGCGCACTATGAACTAAAGCCAGAACGTGCCGCCCATCTTCTGGGTCAAGCATCGCATGAAAGTGGTGGGTTTAAGTTAACCCGCGAGAATCTCAGCTACTCCGCTGAAGGTATATGCTCCACTTGGAAAAGCCGATTTAAGACAATTGAAGAAGCAGCTCCACTTGCCAGAAACCCAAAGGCGCTTGCCGAAAGCGTATACTTTGGCCGTATGGGAAATGATACAAAAGAAAAGGCCAGCCTCTACATAGGCAGAAGTTTTCTGCAATTGACAGGCTACGATAACCACAAAGCTTTTGCCCACGATATGAACCGCCCAGATGTGCTAACCGATCCTTCACTTTTAGAAGGTGAGCTTGCTTTTGAGGGCGCACTTTGGTTCTTCCAGAAAAATGATCTATTTAAGATTGCTGATGAAGGCGTGAATGAAGACACTATCAAACGCATCACAAAACGTGTTAATGGTGGTTATCACGGGCTGGAGCAGCGAACTGAAGAGACAAACAAAATTTATGGCTGGCTTGCTGCTTAGATAAGGATAATCAATGCCACTTCAGCTTCTTAAATATAACCCTGGTATCGTGAAAGACATCACGCAATATTCTGCGGGTAAAAACGGCCCCTACTGGGTTGATGGAGACTTAGTGCGCTTTCGTAATGGCTATCCAACTAAAATAGGTGGTTGGGAAAAAGATGTTATTACTGCCCTAAATGCGGATGGCAGCATAACATCAACTGAAACTTCCATCACTGGCATAGGCCGTAAGATGGTTTACTGGAGAGCCATTTCAGACGGCGAAGATCGTATTGCTGTTGGAACTCATAACCACTTATATATCATTGAAAATGGCGCTCTTTATGACATTACGCCACTCAGAGATAGCACAGATGCAGCGACAACGACAGCCGAAGCTCTAGACGCAATTGAAACTGAAATAGATCTAGTAAGCGTTGAAGGCTTTAAAGATGCGGGGGCAATCATAATTGATGCCGAAATTATTACCTATACTGGCATCAGCACCAACACCCTGACAGGCTGCACACGCGGCACAAATGGCACGACAGCAGCCACACATGATATTGGTGCAATTACAACGCAGGTTTTAATCAATCCAATTGCCACGCAAAGTGGTAGCACAACGGTAATTATTACAGACACAGACCACGGTGCGCTTGATGGAGATTGGATTGTTTTAAACGGTGCTAGCGCAGTCGGTGGGGTTACTGCTGACGATCTTAATAGGAGATCTGGATACCAAATCACCTTAATAGATACTGATTCGTACAGCATTCAAGTCCCATCAGCAGCGACATCAACCGTGGCTACTGGCGGTGGATTAGTTATTATAATTCAATATTTAATCGGTGGAGATGCACAATTAGGCGCTCAAAGCTCTGCCCCCGCACTAGGTTGGGGCGCTGGCGGATGGGGCAATGAAGCTTGGGGAACACCAAGATCTCCTGCGTTTGCTGATGTATCTCTGGATAATAGCTCTTGGAACCTAAATCTATGGGGCGAAGATCTAATTGCAACAGTCAGAAATGGCGCAATTTATTATTGGGATACATCAACTGGAATAGGCAATCGCGCCGTCCTTGCTTCATCCCTAGCAGGCGCGTCTAGCATTCCAACGGTATCTAGGATCACAACTGTCTCCTTCCCAGACCGCCATTTTATTACGGCAGGGTGCCAAGCATATGCCGTTGGCGGAGGCGGAAACGTCGATGACATGCTTGTAAGGTGGTCTACTCAAGAAGATTTTACTAAGTTTACGCCAACCTCAACAAATACTTCTGGTGATCAACGCCTAGAAGTTGGCACTAAAATTGTTGCAGTAGCCAATGGCCGTGAGGAAACAATTATCAGCACGGACGAAGCCATATACGGCATGACATTTGTTGGGCCGCCCTTTACATTCTCATTCCGCCTGCTGGCAACTGATTCTGGCGCGGCTGGAATGAACACAATGATTAGTGTTGATGGCAATGTATTCTGGATGGGCAAGAGAAACTTCTTTAGCTATGATGGTATCGTCAAGGAGCTGCCCTGCCCCGTGCAATATTACGTCTTTGATAGGCTTCAAACAAACTTTATCGATAAAGTTGTGGTTGGGCATAACAAGAAATTCAAAGAGATAACTTGGTTTTATGTCAGCGATAACAACACAGCAGGCACAATAAACCCAGAAAACGATAGCTATGTGACCTACAACTACCTTGAAAATGCATGGTCAATTGGCAGCATGGGTCGCACTGTTTGGTCTGATAGCTTTGGGTTTAGGCCGACACCTTTTGCATTTGATGTAAATGGGTATCTCTACAACCAAGAAACAGGCACCAGCGCCAATGGTGCTGCCATGAACGCATATATTGAAAGCGCCCCCCGCGAGATTACCGCAGAAGGTGAAAATCTATATATGGTCGATAAGATTGTTCCAGACGTAACTATGAGCAGCAATTCATCTTTGTCTCTTTACATCAATACACGCAAATACCCCAATGCTACTGAAACTACCAAGGGGCCGTTTACCATTACCTCAACGACTGGAAAGGTAAGCGTCAGGGCCAAAGGTCGGCAGATGAGCGTTAAGCTGGAAAGCACAGGCACACAAGACGATTGGTCGCTTGGTGACTTTAGAGTTAACGCAAGATCGGATGGTTTAAGATGAGCAGCGGAGCGCCACTATCAATTTTAAGGCTACCATCACCGCCAGAGAAATATAATCAAGGGTATATGGCAAGGTTAACCAATACACTTGAGCTAGAAAAACGCGCAACTTATTTCGCCGCGTCCCTTGGCCTAACCAATGCCGTAAATCAGGCCGAAGCAACAGCGTGGTTTGTATCGTAATGGCAAATAATTATAAAAACGCAAAACTTGACTTAACAACTACAGCCGCCACAACACTGTATACATGCCCAGCGGCAACAACATCGCTGGTTAAATCAATTTTAGTTTCCGAAGATAGTGGCAATGCCGATACAATTACGGTCACTATTACAGACGCAAGCGAAGTCGTATTTAGCCTCTTCAAAGTTAAGGCAATTGCTGCTAATACTACTGTAGAGCTTTTAACAACGCCACTGATTGTTCAAGAGAACGAAATTTTAAAGGTCACAGCAGCAACCGCCGATAGACTGCACGTTGTGGCGAGCTTTTTGGAGATTAGCTGATGGGATATACTATTGATGCTGCTGGCAACATTATCCAAACATCAAACACGGGTGTTGTTGGATCTAACTTCATTCCAAATATATACGAACAGCCAATTGGTGCGCTAAATTCAGTTGGCCGTCAAATGTATACAGAAAACGAAGACGGCACCGTAACGGCACCGACATATTCGTTAACATCAAATACTCCTACATTTGATATTGGATCTATGGCCAGCATTTATGGCACCAAATATATGCCAATGTTTGAGTGGGTCAGCCAAAAACAAACAGGCTCCGTTACCTTTGACCCACAAGAGGGCAGCATTGGAAGCGACGAGATCCAAGATCAAATTGAAGAGTTTACAAACGAAATGGGCATGACGCCTCAAGAGGCTTTGAAAAAACAGCAGGAAGAAATGCTGAAAGCTGAAGTAAAATCTACTGTTGGCCTTGTTGCAAGCAACGTAGGTCAAAACCTTGGCCGTGCCTATGCGGCAGGCGGTGGCGTTGGTGACTTAAAGCTTTCAAGCATGTGGAGCGCTGGCAAAGAAGGGCCGACAGCGCAAGTTCTCCCAAAATTAAAACTTCAAGATTTACAAAAACGAGAAGAGTATGATGCAGCTCTTGAAACCATTAATTCTAGTAAAACATTAAATGCTACTGAAAAATTAGCTCAAAGTCGTAATGTAAAAGCAAACTTCAATAAGGCTGGCCAACAGGCTTCTTGGGGTAGCAATATTGCTGATCGTAGCAGCGCTCTTTTCCCTGGTGAGGGTGGGATGACAGCCGCAGGCAAGTCAACTCTATACAGTTCATATGGGGTAGGTGGTGCTACCTTCTTAACTGGTCTTATCTCAGGAGATAGCCCAATTGAAGCTGCCAGGCAGGGTCTGAAAGTTGGTGCGGCGCATTACATAGGTACGGCACTTCTTGGCCCAATAGGTGGCATAATCGGGAGCATCCTTGGTGGCCGCGTAATCTGCAATGAACTTATGCGCCAAGGCGTAATGACAAGAGAGCATGTCGTTCTGGATTATCGGTTTACCCGTGATTATTTGACACCAACGCACGTCAAGGGCTATCATGTCTGGGCCGTGTGGATGGTTAAGCAAATGAGAAAGGGCCGTATGGTTAAACTTTGGGCGCATGTCGCTGGACATCGTGCAAACGAAATCGCACATATATATGGCAAGCGCGATAAGCCAGACTATCTTGGTAAAGTTTATCGCAAAATTCTAGAGCCGATTTGCTGGTCAATTGGCTTGTTCTGTAAGCAAACTGACTGGTCGATCCTCTACAAAACAAAGGAAATTTAAAATGGCTCGTGATCCTATGATGCAACAATCCCCCGCAATGCCAGACATGGCAGGCGCAAATATGCGCGGCGGAAACCCAATGCAAGACTTGCCGCAAAAAGGCAAGGACAATCTCGCAAAACCGCAAGCGGAAATAGCTGCTGTTTTGGTGGCACGTCTTGGCCTTATGTCTCCACAAGAGCTAGAAATGCTCGACATGGCAATTACGCCAGAAGTAGCAGATGTACTCCTAAAGCTTCTTCCAGAGCTTGCAGAGCTAATTGACGCCGTTCAGGGGCAAGGTCTGCAGCCACAGGCCGCAGGCCCACGTCAGGCCGCTCCAGCGCCACGTCAGGCACCTCCCGCGTCACAGATGGGCGCACTAGGCTCTGTTGGATGATGATACGTCTGGCGACAGTTATGGATCTATCCGAACTGTATCACATGCTTTATGTGATGCACTCTGAGACATCGCATAACTTGTCGCCAATTGTTTCTGAGAAACTAACAACCGCCATCAGCATGTCACTACATCGTGGAGTTGTGTTAGTGGCGGAAGTCGATGGACATATCATTGGCTCTATCGGCGGGATGGAAACAACCGACTGGTGGAGCGATGAAAAGTATTTGGCTGACATGTGGTTTTTTGTGTATAAAGAACATAGAAAATCAACAGCAGCGATCAAATTGGTAAAAAGCTTTATGCAAATTGGCAAAGATGCAAGTATTAGAATAAAGCTAGGCCATGTTTATAGCGGCGATCTTGAACGCAAAGATAACTTTTACGAGAGACTTGGCCTATGCAAGGTCGGCTCTATGTACACGGAGGCTTAAATGGGCGGATTTTGCACACCAACCTATACACCGCTACCAGAGTTTGAGGAAACCGTAGAAGGTACTGAAATCCCATCTTGGGTCGCAGCCGCTGGTCGGACATTGTTTGAGAGATCGGCTCAATTAGCAGAAGGGGATTACCCTCTTTATGCTGGCGCTAGAACGCAGACGTATACTGATGGCAGCAAGCTAACAGACGCCGAACGTCAGGGCATGGGTATCCTAACAAGTGGTGCAGAAAACTATATGCCATACATGAACCGTGCGTCAAACATAGCTGGAACGCTTGGTCGCGGCTATGATGCCATGTCAAGTTCAGAGCTTATGGGCGATCCATACAGCGGCGCAAGCCGAGGCTATCTTGAGGGCAACTTTAAAGGTCTGTCTTCCGATGAGCTGCTTGGAAATTATCAGGGCGCAACCCGCGAAGAGCTTTTGGGCAATTATCAAGGGGCAACCCGCGAGGAACTTCTTGGCGATCCATTTAATTTATCCTCTGCACAGCCATATCTGGACATCTATCAGTCATCGATGGACCCAGCCGTAAGAGAAATTGAAAAGCAGACACTGCAAGCCCAAAACCAAGCCCGTGCAACAGCAGCGCGTGGTGGTTCGTTTGGTGGTTCACGCTTGGGAATTATAGAAGGCACCGCCGCAGGCGAAGGATCTAGAGCCGCAGGAGATCTTAGGGCGCAGGCTGCAAAAGAGGGTCTTGGCTTTGCCGCTGGTCGTTACGACACAGATCGCGCAGCCAGAGCCGCAACTGAAAACACAATGCGAAACCGCTTCACTCAAGATCAGCAAAGCCGCTTTGGCGCAGAAGATGTCATGCGCGGTCAATTCATGGAAGATCGCCAAGGCCGTATGTCTGTGGAAGACACACGCAGGGCGCAGGCAGAATCAGATCGCGCTGCTCGCTTTGGAGCAGAGGATGTCATGTATGGCCGCTACGGCGACCAGCGAGCCGCTCGATTTGGCGCTCAAGAAGCTATGCGTACTGGTTTTGAAACTGATGAAGCCTCTCGCATTGCACAAATGAATGCCTATCAAAACATGGCACCGCTGATTAGCGATCTGCAAAACCAAGCTGCGGCTGGTTTGATTTCTGTTGGAGAAGCGCAACGTCAACTTGACCAACGCGCCCTAGACCTGGCTTATGCTGATTACCTAGATCAAAAGGAATATCCATACGAGCAGCTCAACTTTGCTATGGGCGCTCTGTCTGGTACTCCATACAATAAAATTAATCGCGGCTATAACATGTCCACCACAATGGCTGCTAATCCATCAGTATATGCACAAACCATGGCTGGTCTTGGTGGGCTTGGAAGCGCATACGGCGCATACAAAAACTCAAATAAATAGAGGTAAGTAATGGAAGAAGAATTTTATGGCGCTTCTGGCACAGACCCTAGATCTATTGCTGGCATGGGCGTCCTTAACTCTCTAAGCGGCGGCAGGGGTGATCTTGTTCAGCAGTATGTAAACGAAGCAGTCCCTCTGCCTAAAAAGGCAGACCCATATGTTGCGGCGCTCAAGTTCTTTATTGAAATGGGCAAGCAGGCATCGCAGCCAGGCGCAACTGTCCTTGGTTCAATTACTGGATCTATGGGAGCGCCCGTAGATTATCTTGAAGCCAAAGCCTTGGAAAGACAAAAGGCAGAGCAGGCTCGTTCTGCTCTTGGGTTGCAAATTGCCCCAAGCTTGAAGCCTGAAAAGGCTACAGGTTCTGGAACGAGTGTTCAAGTTGTTGGTCCTGATGGCAAGCCACAATTTATGTCTACTGCTGAAGCAATTAGGACGGGCGCAGAACCTTATATAGAACCTAAGTCTAGCACCGCCAGTATTGTACCAAAAGATTATGTTGTTGAAGCTGAAAATGGAATCACTATTGCTGATGTGCTTTACCCTAAAGGCACTAAGCTCCAGTTGACCGATCAACAACGGTCTATGTTTGGCCCATCAGATTTGGCCTCGCCAGCGGCGGGTTCATCAAGTGAGCCAAAAGCATTAACCGAATTAGCAAAGCTATATGATGATTTAAATGCTGCTGAACCTAACAGTGAAGAAGCTGAAAGGATTCAAGAACAAATTAATGCTATCGCTAAAGAAGGTGGGTTCAATAAAGATATATTTGGAGCTGAAGCAGATCTTAGAAAAGAATGGCAGAAATTTGAAACCCCATTCAATCAAATAAAAACAAATCATGAAAAATTAAAAACAGCATTACAACGTCAAAGTGGTGTTGGCGACATGAGTTCTATTTTTATCTATATGAAAATGCTTGATCCAGGTTCTGTTGTTCGTGAGAGTGAATTTGCTCAAGCACAACAAACAGCAGGAGCTGTTGAAAGTTTAATAGTTAGAATGAACCAAATAGCAGTTGGTGACAAACTAAGCCCAGAGCAAAGAAAAGAGTTTCTTGATCTTGCAAATGAATTTTATAATTTATCAAAAGCTCATATAGGGCAAAACAGATTGAACTTAGGAACAATAGTTCAAAATAATCCTTCCTTAAAGCCTAGTAATATTTTTGGGTCTGAGTTGGCTCCACCTACTTTCTACGCAAATTTTGATGTATTTAGGACTGCAAGGGACGCAGGCCTTACAATGGATGATTTGTGGAATGAAATGACCGACGACGAAAAAGCGGAATATTTGCCTTGAGGGGATAATTAAAATGGTTGAAGAAACAATAAAATCAGCTAAAAGAACTCTGGCTCAAATTGCTGCTGATATGACCGCCAAAAAAGGTCTTAAAGATTCTGAATTTCCTGTTCAGGAACAACCTAAACCAGAAAATTTAACATTTAGCCAAGACCTCATGGCCAAGGTGGCCCCGATTACTGGCTGGGTTACAGACACGGCCACAGATGCATTTGAAAATTTATCTGAGGATGAGTTTGTTAACTCTGTAGTTGATGAGACAATGCGTAATTTGGGTCTGACCGCTAGGGCTGGTGTGGAAGGCGCGGCCAGCTTAATCGGCATTGTCTACGATCCGCTAAAAGAAATTGTTAATTTGGGATCTAAAATTGCTGGCGGAAAGGGTGATATTCCATCTTACCGCGCTCAGATCTCTAGCATTTTAGACAATCTTGGCCTACCAGAACCAGAAACAACGGCAGAGAGAATTTCAGGCGCAATTACTTCTGGCATGTCCGCTGGTGGTGGATCTGTTGTAGTTGCAAAAAACCTAGCTAAAGTTCTTACGGGACTTAGTCAAAAAGTTTCACAAATTATGGCGACTGCCCCCACAGCCCAAGTTGTAGGGAGCGGAACTGGCGCTGGGTCTGGTCAAACTACGGCTGAACTGGGGTACAATCCTGTCGTTCAACTGGGAGCTTCATTAGTTGGCGGCTTGGCTGGTGGCAGGGCTGCTAACGTAAAGGCAACGCCAATTTCTCAAACAGTTAAAAATACTGTAAAAGATGCTGAGACTGCTGGCGTACCTGTATTAACTTCTGATGCTCGCCCCCCAACCACTTTTGCTGGTAAGTGGCTACAGAAAACCACAGAGAGCATTCCAATTTTAGGGACTGGTGGCGTCAGATCTGCACAGCAAGACCTAAGAGCCGAAGCTGTCCAAAATTTAGCCAGAAGCTTCGGGGTTAATTTGGGTGATGATGTTGATACCATATCTGCCGTTACACAAGACCTTTTAAGGCGCAGAGGTTCACAGCTTAAACAATATACAGGTCTTAAAAGTTCGGTTATTGAAAGTGAACAACTCAGAAACGCAGGCTCAGTCAATGTTATTAGAGCCGTATCCGCAATAGATGAACAAATAGCTATTCTATCTAGGCTTCGCTCTGACCAAGTCGGGCCTATTATAGAAAGGTTGCGCGACTGGAGAGGAGCGTTGCTTGGAGAAAAGACAGTAAAAGGGCCTAACGGGAGAAATATGGTCGTTCAAGAAGGCCAGTCCTTAGAAAACATAGAGCTGTTAAGAAAACAAATAGGCCAAAGCTTTGAATCGGCTGACTTAGCGTCTGTCAGGCAACTTGGCCAGAAATCTCTTAATCTTATATATGGCCCGTTAAAAGAAGATATGAGAACTTTTATCCAAAAATTTGGAAACAGAAACGATGTCAAAAAATTTGATATAGCCAACACTAGGCTATCTGAAATGGCTGGTGAGCTGGACAATTCATTGTTTAAAAGGGTTCTCAGCAAGGGTGAGGTGACCCCAGAAACTATATCAAGCATGTTGTTTAGCAAGAAGCCTTCTGATGTTAAATTGCTATTCAAGAACCTTGATGCCGCAGGCCAAGCAAACGCTAGAACTGCAATCATTACTAAAATGTTTAAAGATTCTGTAAACGCTAATGGCGGCGTAAGCCCAGATGTCTTTAAAAACCAAATAAAGAAAATGTCTGAACAATTAGGCGTATTTTTTAATCAAAGAGATCTTCAGTCTGTTGAAGGTTTAGGAAGAATTTTGGCCTTAACGCAAAGAGCGTCTCAGGCAAATCTATTGCCCCCCACAGGGGCGATGTTGCAAATACCAATTATAGGTGGCCTTCTTACTCAAACCTTTGGTGGAGTTGGCGCTGGTGTCGTTGCCGCAGGCAGTTTGGGCGCTCTTGCTAGGATCATAGAATCTCCCGCTGTAAGAAATATTCTTATTAAATTGCCAAAAATAAAATCTGGATCGCCTCAAGAAGTTGAATTGTTAAAGCGCCTTGACGATATAATAATTAAAGAAAGCTCTATGGAAAGAGAAGGGGATCAGATCGACGATGTAAATTCTTCTGAATCACCTGCCCTGCAAAGCTTGCTCCAAGCGATGACGCCAGCGCAACGTGCCAAGATCCAGCAAGCCGTTCCATGATATGCCTGCTGGTCGGGGTCTATTATCAAATGGTCTGGCCAGCAACTCTTCAAAAGGTTTGCCACTATAAATGCCCATATTTTGTGGGTATGAGTAATAAGGACAGAGATTTCATTCGCTACGGGGAGGTATGCGAGCCAACTAAATTCGTGGAGCGCTAAATATGCTAGACCCTGTAAGTATCGGATTGGCAATATCCACCGCTTCTAAAGCATTTGATATGATCCAACGCGGCTTTGCTGTTGGTCGTGAACTTGAGCAAATGCACGGTGACATGGGGAGGTGGATGTCAGCCACGGCAGAAATCGCCGCTACCGCTGAAGATGCCGAAAATGCTGGTTTTATCACCCGTATGCTTAAAGGCTCTGGAAACATAGAGCAAATAGCAACTCAGGCTGTCCTTGCAAAAAAACAAATCGAAAAGCAACGCTATCAATTAATGGTTCATGTGAGGCTGCGCTATGGGATGAAAACTTGGGAAGACATAATTAAAGCCGAAGGCAAGCTACGCAAGGCCAAAGCCAAGGCTCTAGAAGAACAGCGTAAGTTTATGGAGCGCTCTGTTTTGATTGTTGTTCTTACCGTTATTGTCGGCGGTGGTTTAGCTGGGCTTTGGTACTGGGCTGACTACCTCAAGAGCGTGTCATGAAAATAATTCAACGCGGAAAGCTTTATGTACTGTATGATGCCAGCGGCATGGTTGTTATAATCAGCCGCGATAGAAGAGTTTGTTCTGACATATTAAATTCCATGGAGATGGCAAATGGTTGAAGAAATCAAGCTAAAGAAGACGGGCAAAGGCAGGACTATAGTTCAGCAACGCCGCAATTCTATCCTAAACTCAGGGTCACGCCTTGGGTATCAAGCGGCGGTAATCGCACCCAAGACTAACATTGTGGGGCGCTCGTATTTGACCAATGATTATTTAACTCAAGCCACTACAAAAAAGGGCCCCAAAAACCCTATGCTTGCAGCGTTGCTTTTTTCTCTCTCGGCCACAGCAGCTGGAGATGGGACAATTCAGCCCGGAGTTATTGAGAAACAGAAAAAACTTGATCGTGATAAGTCTAAGAGAAGGCCGTCAGGAAAATGATTAAAAAGCTCCAAGAAGATTCAAAGTTCAATCAGTTCGATGCCGATGGCGACGGTGTCGTGACCGACGAAGAACTGTCTCGTTCTGAACGGATGCTCCAAATTGAGAATAGCGACAAGATGCAGGATCAGCAGCGCCTAATGGCTTGGGTTGCGATGTGGAGTACCATCGTAGTTGTTGCAGCGCTCCTAAGCCCGTTCATAGCCATTGATCGTATGAATAGCGCATCTGCCTTCCTAAACACATTTCTGGTCGCACAAACAGGCATCGTAGTAGGCTTCATGGGCGCGACTGCGTGGGCCAAAAGTAAGGAGAATAAATAATGGGATTACTTGATAGTTTAATCGGGCCAGCCACTACGCTGGCATCAAAATTCATACCTGATAAAGATTTGGCTGCAAAGTTAGGTCACGAACTTGCAACGATGTCTGAAAAAATAGCTTCAGAACAAGCGCTTGCGCAGATCGAAGTTAACAAGGCCGAGGCTGCAAGCGGGTCATTGTTCAAAGGGGGGTGGCGACCGTTTATCGGTTGGGTGTCCGGCATTGCATTCGCTTATCACTTTATATTTCAGCCGTTTCTAATCTTTCTTTTTGCAACCTTTGGCGTTTCAATCCCTGATCTGCCCGAGTTTGACATGGGTACATTAATGCCTGTGTTGATGGGTATGCTTGGCCTTGGTGGGCTGCGCACATTTGAAAAGGCAAAAGGAATTTCCAAATGAGCCATGCAATGAAGCTATTGCAAGCCAAGTGTGGCGTTGGGGCGGACGGTGACTTCGGCCCCAATACTGCCCGGGCAATTGCCAAGCACTATGAGCTATCGCCGGAACGCGCTGCGCACCTGCTTGGTCAGGCTGCACATGAGAGCGGTGGATTTAACCACACACGCGAGAATCTCAATTACTCTGCTGAAGGGTTATGCTCTACTTGGAAAAGCCGTTTTAAATCTGTAGAAGAAGCCGCGCCGTTTGCTCGCAATCCGAAAGCTCTAGCTGAGAACGTGTACTTTGGTCGCATGGGTAATGATACGAAAGAAAAGGCTAGCCTCTACATAGGCAGAAGTTTCCTGCAATTGACTGGCTACAATAACCACAAAGCCTTTGCCCACGATATGAACAGGCCAGATGTATTAACAGATCCATCGCTACTTGAGGGCGAGCTTGCTTTTGAAGGCGCACTTTGGTTTTTCCAAAGCAATGATCTATTCAAGATTGCTGATGAGGGTGTTAGCGAAGACACTATCAAGCGTATTACTAAGCGTGTTAACGGTGGTTATCACGGCCTTGAGGATCGCACGGAGCAAACCAATAAGATCTATGGTTGGCTAACGTAGGAAGCAAGATTGGGGCTATTGAACTTCAGATCGGGTGACTCAAAACCGTCTTGGTTCTCCAATCTTGCTACCATGGTGGGGACGGGCTAGTCTGGTGTCGGGCCAAAGCATAGCACTCAACCACAATGAAAACATTTATGCCATATTGTTGAAATTGAACCGCCCCCGCTAGAGTTAGATCATCTCACCACCCTACCGTCAAGATGAAACGCCCCAACCCGGGGCGCTTCTTTATTGATTTACCAGCTTATCAATCTCACCGCGTGGAATGATCCATCTACCCGTGCCGTTGAGCCTAAAAGCCCCGGGCAGTTTACCATTCTCCAGCAATTCCCAAGTCTTGCGCTGCCAGTGCAATGTTTCGGAACCCCACAGCAGATCGCTAGCTTCTTTAACTGTGAGCAGGCCCTTGTCCATCAGAACGGAATCTCATCATTAGCAACAGATGCCGATGCGTAAGGTGTCTGGTTCACAGCAGGCGCTTGGTAGTCCATGCGCGGCTTGTTTGTAAACAGTGGAAACTTACCGATCTGTGGCCATGTTTTTGGGTCATCACTGTTGCGGTGCTGCAACACCACAGACACAGATAGATTGTGCTGCATCATCAGGCTGCGCACCTGATCAACCGCAGCCCTAGCCTCTGAGCCTGAGTCCTTTGGTGTATTTAGCCATGCGGATGCGCGCATATCAACGGGCGCTCCTTTGTCCATGAAGCCTTGGATTTGAAATGATTTAACGCCTAGCTCAGGTTGTGCCATTTAATGTTCCTTCTTGTTCATTGTAGATTGCAAAGAGTCGATCAAATAGATCGGGGTGGTTCAGTTTAAGCTTGTCGATTGCAAGATCGTTCTTGTCATCCCAAGCCTGTAGTTGCGGCAATGATGTGCAAGCTTTGATATTATCAACAGACTTCTTGCACCAATCAACTGCGCCCTGCCGTGGGTCAGCCTTTGGTGCCGCAGCTGGTGCCGGGGCTTGTGCAAGTGCCTCGGCTTTACGGTTTGCGCCATCAAGCTCGTTGACGCTGGCGTATGCGCCGCCATGCAGCCCAAGGCTGGCAAGCGCCCGGCCTATGGCTGACGTTTCGCAGTTCTCTAACGCCGAGGTCTTGTTGACGTTAGATGATCCGCGAATCTCCTCGGCAAACCCAGACCCAATGATCATACCCTTGTGATCGATCACGGTTGCCTTGACCACAACCCGGGTGCCGTCATCAACGACGATCTCCGTGTTGATCCCGTGGGTCATGCCGATGTGCTTGCGGAAAGCTTCGACCCGCACAAACACCTCAGTGTATTTTTTACCGCCTCTCTGGACGATGCCGTGTGACCTGTTGAGGTCGTTGACCTCGGTCATAGCAGCAATAAGATTAGTCATTAGTTAACCCCCATTGTTTTTTTGCTGAGTGTAGAACGTCTGGATGCACATCGCGCCATGCGAATGAATCCGCGAAGTGTGGATCTGTTAGGTTTAGCAGATCGGTGACATCATCTGCCACCCTCATAAGCTTTTCTCGGCGCTTACAGGCGGTAATAATATTGTTGAGCGCCCACGTTAGTTCCTCATGCGTAGGCTCAAAGACACGATACCCCAAGCGGTTTGAATAGACGATGCGCGGGACGATCCCAGACAGGTGCCAGTAGCCCGCCAGCTGCGTCATGTGCGGTGCTTTGATAGCATTTGGCAGGCTGTTTGCGCGTGGTGTGTCAGACTCTGTAGCAGTATCCCACTGGGTCTTTAGCTCACAGCGACCAAGGCCATAGTCAGGCTTGCCATAGTACGGCAAAGAGCAGCCCGGGATCGGGCCGAACAGTTCGCACTCGCCATCAATCTTGTTAGCCCCGGCCATTGCTTCACGGATGCCGGACGCAGCGTTCTCACACACAAGCTGAAACTCGCTGTGAGATCCTGTGAATATACCCTGCTTGTCCTTGGAGAGCTTGCCTTCGATGGTGTAGGCAAGGCGGCTGCGGTTCTCAATGATCATCTTGTCCTTAACCTGATCCCTCCACTTCCCGCCCTTAAAAGAGTTAAGCAGGTTTAGAGCGTCAGCGAACGCATCGCTTGGCGACATATCATTGACCAGTAATGTATCGGTGTAGTGCTGCACAGCCCGGCCTGACATCATCGCCGGGTTGTCGGTGTACTGCGTATGACCGAGGTAGTCTTTGTAGTGTGCGCTCTGTTCAAGCACGGCCTCAGCCTCGGTGGTATCCCCGGCAATCTCCCCGGTTAATACCTGCCACGCCCAGTTTCTCTTGGGTCTAAGCACGGCCTTATCAAAGAATACCCATGCATCGGGCATCGATGGATTGGAGTGCCAATTGTAATTAAATCGGGTTGCCCATGTTGGGTTGCTCTTAATTCCCATGTTCTCTCCCTTGCTTCATGGTTACTGTCTTATTATTCTTTGACAGGTTTTGCAACCCAAAATAATATTAACAACACACCTTGACACATACTGTCAAATGATTAGATTGGAATCATAAGCAAGGAGAGTTAAATGAAATATCGCATCAGAGAAATACTAGCCGACACGTTGGGGATGCTGTGCATCTTTGCCCTTGGCTACATGGTCTTGTTCTTTGGCTATGTGTTTGGGGCCTAACATGACAATGAATGAATGGCGTTTGTCTCAAAGAATGTCGTACCAGAAGCTGGCAGAAAAGGTGGGCGCAAGCCACGCCGCTGTTGCCCGGCGCTGGTGCCTGCCCGCAGGACACAAGGATCGAATGGTGCCAGCCCGCAAGTTTATGCTGCGCATCATTGAGGCAACTCTCGGCCAAGTTAAGGCCGATGATTTCTACCGGGTGCGCTAATGGGCGGGAAAGCAAGCCGGGATAAGGGCGCTGCCTATGAGCGCGAGATCGTTAACTGGCATCGCGCGCGCAACGTACCTGCCGAGCGTGTTCCACTGTCCGGCGCGGCCAAGGGAAGCTATGCCGGGGATCTAAAGCTCGGCCCTAACTTGGCAATGACGGCGGAATGCAAGCGCAGAGCGCGCGCCTTTGGCACACTTTACGCAGCGATAGCACAGGACAATGCGGACGTTTTGTTTGTCCGCGATGATCGCAACGAGACTCTGGTGGTACTGCCGCTGGCAACATATGAAGCAATATTGGGATGGTTAAAATGGACAAAGTAAGAAACCTTGAGAAGTACAAAGAACTGCGGCAGCGCCATAAGGATGAACTGGTAGAGCTGCTCATGCAGTACGCCGACTATACGATTAAAGAAGCCGCGCGGGAGCTTGAAATGACCGACCCGTACTTGCGCACATTAGGTTGGCAATTAAATATTCCGTTTAAAAAAAGCATTCGCTCTAACCAAAAGGAGCGCAAGATTGAGACAAAAGCTAAGGTTCGCGGGTGTAACAATGTGTCGCTTCCCAAGCCACCTTTTTCCATGGAGATCACCAATGTATAAACACATCAAAACGGTTAAGCGCGCCGATGGTCGTATTACTCAGCAGCTGGCCAGCGGCACAATCTATGAAACGATTGAGTGCGTGGAATGCGATGGCTGGGGCCATGATATCTCAGGCGATGATCTGCAAGAGTGCATTGAGTGTTGCGGCACGGGCCGTTGCATTGTGCGCGAATGGCAAGATGGGCAAGCGTAAGCCTGTCTATGCGAACTGTTTTGTCTGCGCGGCGCAGCATGAGCTAATCAGTGGCAACAAGTGGTGCATTCTTGGAAGTAAGCACTTGGTCTGCCTCAACGACAAATGTTGGAGGGTGCTGCGAGATGCGGAAGTTAGAGAAGCAAACAAGCAAAGAGGTTTCAGAAAGTATGCGGCATCTGATCACGGTTAGGCCCGGGCCAACGCTCCATGTTTGGGGTAACGGCACCATTATTGTAGAGATTAAACTAGAAAGAAACGCAGCGCTGGTTCTTTGCAGCGACCTGCTTAAACAAATGGGGAGAATATAGTTATGTTTTGGACAGTTCTTATTATTCACTATTCTATGCAATCTTTAAACATCACAACGCTGACGCACATTGCCTACAGCACTGAGCGCAAGTGCAGCGATGCAATGACACCAATGCTAAAGATTGTTCAACGTGAGTATCCCGACGCTTGGGCGCAATGCTCGCCAACAACTACGCCAACAATGAGGCCAAAGCCTCGGCCAGCGTTTTTTAAATAAGGAGTAAAGCAATGGGGAAAATTAGATGATCCATTTTCATGGAACGCCAATCACGCCAGTGTCGGCTTTGCTTGAATTATCTGGTAGACATTTTTGCGTTTCCCACATGGCACCTCAAGACGTTTCACGGTGCCATCAAATTGGGCAAAGTGTCATGTTAGATAATGGCGCTTTCTCAGCTTGGAAATCTGGAAAGAAAACAGATTGGAACGCATATTATGATTGGTGCGATCAATGGCTTGATTGCCCAACAACATGGGCGGTCATTCCAGATGTGATCGATGCTGGAACACAGGAACAGGATGCACTGCTGCGCGAATGGCCGCATGGCAAAAAGGGCGCACCTGTTTGGCACATGGATGAACCGATACACCGGTTGACGGACTTGATCGATAAATGGCCAAAAGTATGCGTTGGATCAACCGCAGAATTTGCAACCGTTTTATCTGATGCATGGTGCAAGCGCATGGATGAAATTTGGAATGAAGTATCAAAGCATCACAAAAGAACGCCGTGGTTACATATGCTGCGCGGTTTGCAACTATCTGGAAAACAATGGCCATTCGCTTCAGTTGATAGCACTGACATTGCCAGAAATCATCACTTAGCCCATCAATCTCCAAAGAAGATGGTTGAAAGATGGGATGGGGTGCAATGCCCGCACAAATGGTCAAATAGACCCAAACAAAAGGAAATGCACATATGATTTGGTTTATACTATTTTTAATCACAGTCCCCGCCGCCAACTGGATGATTGGGAATATTGGAACTTTCTGCATTCCAGATGGCCCATGTTTGATCCCAGTTGGGTTTGGCTTAGACGCGCCATCTGGCGTTCTTATGGTTGGCGCAGCATTAGTCTTACGCGATCTTGTGCATACCCAGCTTGGAGCTAAATGGTCGCTTATTGCTATCGGGTGCGGTTCAGCGCTTTCATATTTTGTCGCGCCTCCAGCAATTGTATTTGCCTCTGTTGCGGCCTTCACCATTGCTGAACTGTTAGATTTTGCAGTGTATAGTAAACTCAAAGAGCGTGGCATGATCTTGGCGATGGCTGCATCAAGCTCTGTCGGCTCTGTTATTGATAGCGGCATATTCCTTTGGCTTGCTTTTGGGTCAATAGACCACATTGGTGGCCAAATTGTTGGCAAAACTTGGATGGTCTTGCTGGCAGTTTCTATTATTTGGATTGTTAAAAAATACAAGAAAGGTATGTGATGAAATGACCATAGAACAGTTACAATTAACGCTAGACCTTATGAGCTTGAAGAACAGAGTAAAGAAACTCGAACAGATCCAAGCAAACTATTCAAAAGCACTAACTGAATATTGCAGCACATTGGTGATTAGTCAGGAAACCCCCGGCAAGGAGAAGAGCGATGGGTAAATGGAAAGACTTACTTGGCGAAGAGGCAGAGATGGACGAAGAGTTCGGGCGGGAGGAAGACCCGGACGATGGGTGGCACACAGTCTACCCAAAGCCGACAACTCCTGTCACTGACGAGATGATCGATGAGTACCAGCGCCTGCAACGTGTTAGAAACAACCTGCACATTCGCTGCCTCAACGCCAATGGCAATGAACTCGTCAGGCTGCAAATGGATCTCCATGCAGCCGATATGAACCTAAAGAAGTGGGTCGTTGTCCACAGCTATTTAGAGGATTGACAGAATGGGGTTTGCAAAGTACGCTAACGCGAGGCTACCAGCCGAGATACTGTCTGACAGTGAAAAGACAGACAGTGTATTTACAGGGCCCTGTAATAATACAGGGAAATGTATAAATACTTATATTACTTCACTGTCTGATTACACTGTAATACAGCGCAAAGCTGCTGAACAAATCCGCGAATCACTTGTCAGAATGTCACCACGGTACAAGCGCGCCGTCAGGGACATACAGGTCAATCCCCTAGATTATCGTATCAGTAAGCTGCTTGGTAAGCTGCGCCCAAGATATTCTTCTGATCGATTCGTAACACTCAGCATGGGCCTTGGTGAAATGTCACCAATGGAGCAAGCCGCTTGGTGTGAACAAATGGAAGCAGCACTTGAAAGGGACGAACAACAATGACAACCGTTAGACAAGCCGTGCATCATATAGATGGAAAAACAAAGGTGCGTATCATTTCAGCACTCGCAGCACATGATAAGAAAATACTCGATATGACCGTCGAACAATTCATCTCATCGGCGGATAAAGGAAAGCTAGAGAAGCTTGATAATTTCGGTGCAAAAAGCATGGCAGATCTTTTCAAAGCCGTGCATGAAGCCAGAAACATTGCCGTGCCAACCAAAGGCCCAGTTTATACCGCAGAGGCAAGTACGATTGAGGATGTGGTCATAGATATGTCGCTAGGGGCTCGTATCCTGCGCTGGCTTGCCCGCTGGTAGGCGATCGGCTAAGTACTGGCTAAAATAAGAAGAGGGGCTGTAAGGCCCCTTTTAGGCGTTCTGGGGGTGTGTTGCAGTGTTAGCCCTAAAGATGTTGATTGATCATGAGCGAAAGTGTATAACTGGTATTGTCGAGTCTTTCGGCATACAACCTCCCTTGACTTGACGGCTCGGCGTGCTTCCCGGGCCGTCTTTTAGGAAACAAACATGGTTCATGTAAAGATTACTGAAAAACTTATGCGCTTGTTCTCTGAACGAATGAGTCAAGGCGATAACCTCCTAAACATTCTCAGCGAAAATGGAATGCCATCATACTCAGGGGTCATGAAGGCAATCAGTCTTAATGATGACTTCTACAGCATCTACCGGGAAGGCAGAGTCAGGCAGGCAGAGTTCTATTCAGATCGAATCAATAGGCTGGCAACAGATCCACTGCCCAAGTTCGATGACCAAGGAACAGCATTCGATAGCAGATGGCTAAACGCAGAAGTACAGCGCAGAAAGCTGGAAATAGAAACCCTCAAGTGGACGTTAGGTAGAACGCAGCCTTGGGGTATTCGAGATAAAAAAGAAGACGCAGTCGTACCACAGACAATCACAATAAGCTGGGGTGGCGGTGATACCGCAATCAGCGCAACCGAGGAACAGTCATGAACGAAGAAGAACTATTTGGTAAACTCTCAGCAGATATCGTCGGCCTCATGGATGAGTACGAACAAGAAGATGTGATGATGATCGTAGGATCAGGAATGCTGCATAAGATCGCAGATGGTATGGATCAGGCAACACAGCAAGCGCAACCAGAAGCAAGCGGAAGCAGTATGATGACGCAGGCTAGAGGGTAATAACGGTGGGGATCATGTGTCTATCAAACGCTTTGAGTGTCGAGCTTCGCGCGCAAGATTGCACCCCCCGGCTTGCTGTATTTTCAAACCATATGGCGGCAAACCAAGCTCGGCGGTGGGGGCGTTCCCATAAGCCGTTGATTCTACAGGAACTTAGTTTCCGATAATAACTATTATGTAATATCGTGAGAATTCGACCCCCCACCCCCCGACAAACCGCCCGCCACTTTCTATACCATAATCTACTTTTTCAGAACCGAGACACATGCAGCCAATAGACTCTAATACAGGCATACTGCACCGCATCAATGAGTTGCGAGAGAATGCTTTTGCTGAGGACACGCGGGATGATGAGTGCATGGCGGATTTGTTTGAGCTTGTGTTATTATACGAGACATTGTTGGAGGAGGCTGGGATGTTGTCTTATAAGGATCAGATGCATTGAGTAATGTTTTGCACATCAAGATGCCGTACAGCCCTCGGCCATTGCAGGCTCGGCTGCACGATGAGATGCAGGCCAAGCGTTGGGGTGTTGTTGTTTGTCACCGCAGGTTTGGCAAGACGGTGTGGGCTATCAATCATATTTTGCGGGATGCGTTTCTGAATACGAAGAGAGCGCCTCGCTATGCTTACATGGCCCCTACTTATCGTCAGGCGAAGAACGTGGCTTGGGATTATCTCAAGCAGTTTGCGGGGCCTATACCCGGGGTTAAGTTTCATGAGACGGAGTTGCGGTGTGATTTTCCTAACGGGGCTAGGATAAGCTTGTTGGGGGCTGAGAACCCGGATTCGTTGCGTGGTATTTACTTGGACGGGTGCGTAATGGACGAGGTTGCGGATATGCCGGAGAGTGTATTCCCGCAGGTATTGCGTCCTGCTTTGTCTGATAGGGGTGGCTGGTGTGTGTTTGTTGGTACGCCGAAGGGGCACAATGCTTTTTATGAGTTGTACGAGCAGGCGCAGGCTGAGGATGATTGGCTTGCTGCGATATACAAGGCGAGTGAGACTGGGATTTTGGCTGAGGAGGAGTTGGTTGCGGCACAGCGGATGATGAGCAGTGACCAGTATGCGCAGGAATTTGAGTGTTCTTGGAACGCGAATGTCCCCGGGGCTATTTACGGAAAAGAGCTTGAGGCTTCTATGATGGATGGTCGCGTTGCTAATGTACCTTATGACCCGACGGCTAGGGTAGATACATGGTGGGATCTTGGTGTTGGGGACAGTACGGCGATTTGGTTTACTCAAAGCGTTGGTCGTGCTATTCATGTTATAGATTATTATGAGGCTAGGGGTGAGGGATTGCCACATTACTGTTCGATTCTTAGCAACCGGAAGTATTTGTACGGTACGCACAACGCGCCGCATGATATCGAGGTACGCGAGCTTGGGACGGGAAAAAGCCGTAGAGAGATTGCGTATGACTTAGGATTGAATTTCCGGGTTGTTCCCAAGCTACCTATTGAGGATGGGATACACGCGGCGCAGATGTTGATACCGAGGCTGTGGTTTGACCGTGAGCTTTGCAAGCATGGGTTAGAGGCACTGCGGCAGTATCACCGGGCGTATAATGAGCGGACACGCAGCTTTCGGGCCAGCCCTGTCCATGATTGGTCGAGCCATTCGGCGGATGCGTTTAGGTATCTGGCGGTTGGATTGAGGGAAGCTAGAGATAATTTGCGACCTCCGCAGCGTGAAGCGGTGATGGCATACAATCCATTTGCGGCATAGGAGATAGACATGGGTGCTGGAACGAATAAGAAAGATACAAGTAAAGAATCTGCGCCGAACACTACGCCAGACCCTAACATGACGGGGGGCCTTGGTACGTCTATGCGTCCAAGGGTTCGGCCTCCTCAGATCAGCAAAATGCTGCCGCAGGACACCGCCGCATGGAACGCCAGCGTTAGAGGCCCCAAAGACCCTAAGCCAGAGGCAACTGTTGCCAGCGTTATTGGGGACATTGCCACAGCGATAATTCCCGGGGCAAGTATACTGTCGAAAGAATCTCAGGTTATCCCAACAGGCAGTGGCCTCACTGGGCCTGCGCAGTCTTCAATTGATTCTAATATGAACTGGGCGGGCACCACTGTTGATTCGAGGGGGTTCTTTACAAATGAGGCGTACAACAAAGCTACAAGTAGCAAGGCGGAGACTGATCTCCCGGCTATGGGCGACAAGTTATTTGGCTCGTATGAAGCTGGTGGCAAAACCTTTAAAGTAAATGCTCTTGGCGCTTCTTACGAGGTTAACCCAAAGACGGGCAATTCTCTCACACTCGAGCAGAATGCAACTAAGGAACGTGATACAGACCGAGCTAAAGCAGCTGGTGCTATTCTTGCCCCAGCCCAAGCCCCAGCCTCTGCGCCCGTAACTGTTGCTGAGGTTACCAACACGCCTGTTGTCCCGGGGGCCCCAGAACTTGTTGCTGATACACCTGATTTGATTACGGGGCCTATTGAGGAGGAGATCATTGCAAAATCCAAAAAGGGCCGCAGGTCTACAATCAGAACATCCTCCCGTGGCCTATTGTCTAAGGCTCCGACAAGCGGCGGCGTGTCCTTGATGGGGATGATCGCATGAATAATATGTCCAAGGGCAACATTGCAGGTATGATGGGAGCTATTTCAAACCAGCCCGCAAAGAGCGTTGGGCAAATGACTGTCGATCCACTGGAGCGGATGCAGCAAAAGATGGCTGGACGAACTCATGGTGGAGTGGTTGAGGGGCTGACCAAGAAGAAGCCCAGCATACTTAGCAATTACGGAATGAAATGATGGCCCAAGTAACACCGATGATTTCGCAACTTGATCGCCGCTATAAGACACTGCAAAGCCAGAGGTCTAACTGGGAGCGCCACTGGCAAGAGCTTGCCGACTTTATGCTGCCACGCAAGGCTGACATTACAAAACACAGAACACAGGGCGACAAACGCACTGAGTTGATCTTTGATGCGACAGCAATTCATGCGGTGGAGTTACTTGCGTCGAGTTTGCACGGAATGCTAACTGGGCCGTCCACACCGTGGTTTTCTTTGATGTACCGCGCCGCTGATCTGCAACGTGATGACGCTGCGAATGAATGGCTGGAGACTTGCAGCGACCAGATGTACAAAGCATTCAACCGCTCGAATTTTCAGCAAGAGATCCATGAGCTTTACTATGACTTGGTAGTGTTCGGGACTGGCGCGTTCTACGTTGAGGCCAGTGACTCAGGGGATCTACGATTTTCATGTAGACACATTGCAGAGATTTGCATCTCTGAGGATGCTCAAGGCCGGGTTGATACGGTGTATCGTAAGTTTAAAATGACTGCCCGGGCGCTTGCAATGCGTTTTGGTGAGCAGAATATGCCTTCGGCGATCCAAAGAGACTTAAAAGGTGACCCATACAAGGAACATGAGATCGTTCATGCAGTGTTTCCAAGGGGTGAAAGCGGCGCAAAAACGGCTAAAAACAAGCCTGTTGCGTCTATTTACTACCACGCAGACACCAGAATGCTGCTAAGCGAGGGCGGATTTGATGAGTTTCCGTTCATGGTTCCGCGTTTTGTAAAGGATAGTGTCAGCACATACGGCAGATCACCCGCCATGACGGCACTGCCAGACGTTAAGATGGTCAATAAAATGTCTGAGATCACCATCCGCGCGGCTCAGAAACAGATTGATCCGCCATTGATGGTGCCTGATGATGGGTTTTTGCTGCCAGTTCGGACAACCCCGGGTGCTTTGAACTTCTATCGGTCTGGTACGCGAGATCGACTAGAGCCAATGAACATCGGCGCTAACAATCCCCTCGGCCTAAACATGGAAGAACAACGCCGGGGTGCTATTCGTCAAGCATTCTACGTTGACCAACTGTTACTTGGACAGGGGCCGACCATGACGGCAACAGAGGTATTGCAGCGCAACGAAGAAAAGATGCGTTTACTCGGCCCCGTGCTTGGTCGTTTGCAGGCGGAGCTATTGCAGCCTGTGATTGAGCGCGCGTTTGCAATCATGTTGCGCAATGGCAAGTTGCCGCAACCGCCTGAGAGTATGCAGGGCATGGACATTAACATTGAGTACATCTCGCCGCTTGCCAAGGCGCAAAAACTAACTGACCTACAGTCTGTAATGCGTGGGCTTGAGGTGCTTCTGCAAGTCGGGCAGGTCGCCCCGGTTCAAGACTACATTGATAGCGACAAGCTTATTAAATATCTTGTGGACACAACGGGCATACCTGCATCAGTCATTCGTTCTGACGAAGAGGTGGCCCAGATTCGCCGCCAGCAACAGCAACAGCAAGAGCAACAGGGGCAGCAGCAGCAACAGATGGAAATGGCGCAGCAAGCCCAGATGGTTGCCCCCCTTGTTAAGGCAGTCAGCTGATGAATCAGGTTGAACTTATTAAGCTTGCATACCGCCGCACGTTCAACACAGAGGACGGGCAGCGGGTGCTGGCAGATATGAAGGCTCGGTTTAACTATGAATCGACCACGTTTATTCCCAACGACCCTCACAACTCAGCTTTCTTGGAAGGACAGCGCGCCGCATTACTCAAGGTCATTGGGATGTTGTCCGAAGCCAAAGAACCAAACAAATAAGGAAACTCAATGAGCGAAGAGACAATCCAAAACACTGGATCTCAAGAAATCGCAAATGCTGCGGTTGCAGTACCTGTAAGTTTTTTAGACAGCCTACCAGAAGAGTTGCGAAACGAGCCAAGCTTGCGCACAATTCCAGATGTACCGTCGCTAGCAAAGGGCTATGTTAACGGGCAACGCTTGATCGGCGCAGAAAAAATCCCGCTGCCGGGCAAGAACGCGACAGATGAGGATTGGCGTTCGGTTTACAAGCGATTAGGTTTGCCCGACACACCAGATCATTACGAAGTTAAGACAAACGGTAAGATGCCCGACTCAGACCTCTCGGCGCTAAAATCCCGGGCATATGAGGCTGGGTTAAACAGCAAGCAGGTTCAAGCCATTGCATCGCTTTATGAAGATAACCTGTCCCAATCGCAGGAAGCATTGCAACAGAGCGCCCAAGAAGCAGACTTCGCCGGAGAGCAGCTGCTACGGCAGGAGTACGGAAAAGCGTTTGACCGCGAGATCCAGCGCGCACAATCGGCGGCAAAAGCTGTTGGTATTGATCTGAATATGTTTGACACCCTCAAGCTTTCGGATGGAAGCCTGGTTGGAAATAACCCAGATTTTATTCGGATGTTTGTAAAAATCGCTGATATGATTGGCGAGGATACCCTAGAAGGTGCAACGTCTGAAACGGTTATGACACCTCAAGAAGCAAAGCAGCAAATAGCTGAAATGACTTCCAAAGGTTCAGCATATTGGAATAAACACGACCCGAAACATGATGAAGCCGTAAAACAGGTTTTATATTTGCGCGAGTTCGTGTATCCTAGCGACGGATAACTGCGTTGCAGCCCGTACATCAAGCCTGTGCGTCAGGCGGTTTGACCAGCCTATTGGTAAGCCATGGCCCAATTACTTGGACAACCCGGCGGCAAAAACCTTGAAACGCAACTCTGTTAGGAATCAGATATGTCAACGCAAATTACCACAGCGTTCGTCAATCAGTTCAGTTCAAACATACAGATGCTTTCACAGCAAATGGGTTCATTGCTGCGAAACGCTGTAGATATTGAGTCTGTAAATGGCGAAAAAGCTTTCTTCGACCAAGTCGGTTCAGCCGCAGCCGTGCTGCGCACAACCCGTCATGCGGATACTCCGCTGATCGAAACACCACATAGTCGCCGTATGGTGACCATGTCGGACTACGAGTACGCCGACTTGATCGATGATCAAGACAAAGTACGCCTACTCGTTGATCCAACAAGCACCTATGCTAAAGCTGCTGCTTCAGCTATGGGCCGCGCCATTGATGATGTTATCATTGCCGCCGCTTTAGGTACTGCAAAGACTGGCAAAGACGGGGGCACTTCTACAACCCTCCCAGCTGGAAACAGCATTGCCGCAGGCGCTACTGGCCTAACTCTAGCAAAGCTTTTGACTGCTAAAGAATTGCTTGATGCTGGAGATGTCGATGCTTCAATTCAGCGCTACATCGCTTGTTCCCCACGCCAGATTTCTAATCTGCTTGGAGACACAACCGTAACATCGTCCGATTACAACACCATTAAGGCGTTGGCGCAGGGCGAATTAAACCAGTTCGTTGGCTTTACGTTCATCGTAAGCAATCGTCTGGGCTTGTCTGGCGCAGAGCGTAAGGTAATCGCTTGGGCAGAAGACGGACTAAAACTTGCAATCGGCAAAGAACCGACTGCTCGTATCGATGAGCGCGCGGATAAATCCTATGCTACGCAGGTATACTACTGCATGAGTGTTGGTGCAACGCGGATGGAAGAAGCCAAAGTTATACAAATACTTTGTAGCGAATAGGAGGGCTAGAAAATGGCTACCGTTTACTCTACACAGCGCACTAATGCGCTGGCTATCCCGACTGTCAATAGCGAACCAATCGATCTATCTGGTCGCGTTCGCATTGCCCACGGCAAATATACTGCTGCGGCTTTGCAAATAAACGACGTGATCGATATGGTTCTTTTGCCTAACGGCGCGCGCCTTGTATCCGGCTTTCTTGCGCACGGTGCGCTTGGATCGACAACTTCTATCTCAGTTGGATATGCGGCTCACAAGGACTCAGCAAAAGCAACTGTTGCGTTAGACGCTGATGCCTACAAAGCAGCTGCTTCTACTGCGTCAGCGGCAAAGGTTGACATACTTGCAACGCTAGCTCTTGGTTCTGGTACTGTAACAAACACCGACGAAAACGGTGTTGCGATTACTTGTACTCTCACAGGGGCTGCGGCCACTGGAGCCATTGAGCTTACTGTGCTTTACGTTATTGACTGATAACATGAGGGGGCGGTTCGCCGCCCCTTCTACCTTCCCGGAGATTTCTATGGCTGATCTTGAACCGTTTAATTCCAAGAAACATAAGCCTGTTGATACCGCTGGCGGATCAAAGGCTACGGAATATTTAGCCAGTGAGAACGCCCCCGAGGGGAAAGGCTACTTTTGGAATATCCCAACTATTTGGTTTGACTCAGCTACTGGAAAGCCAACATACCTAAAGGGCGATGCCGCTTGGGATCAGGCCCTTGATTACGAAAAAAAGACTGGGCAGAAATTCCCAAGGTTCAAAGATAAAGACGCAGCAGTAAACGCAGCTAAAGAAAGATCCTCGGCTGGCGGAGCATCCAAGCGCAGCTTGATTAATAGCGGGAACACGAAATGACGAGCAACGTGGACATCGTAAACAGCGCCCTTAATATGATTGGCGCTTCTAACATTTCATCTTTGGACGAAAACACCAAAGCAGCCAAGATTATGAATCAGAGATTCGAGGGGGTTCGTGATTCAGTTTTTAGATCTCACCCTTGGAATTGCTTAATAAGAAGGGCCACGCTGGCTCAAGAAGTTGATGTTCCAGAGTACGGGTATTTGTACCAATACGCGCTGCCCACCGATCCATATTGCTTGAGAATACTAGAGTTTTCTAATGGGTCAATGACCTACCCATATGACAATATGACCAACAACCGGGGCGGGCCAGCCTTTGTTGTAGAGGGGCGTAAGCTTGTAACTGACGAGGGCACGGCTAAAATCAAGTATGTGGCAAGGGTTACCGATCCCAACGAGCTTGATGTGTCCCTAGCCGACACATTGTCGTCGCGGCTTGCCATGGAAACCTGTTATGCAATTACTGGATCAACCAGCATGATTCAGTTGATGTCGCAAATTTACGAAGCCAAGCTAAAAGAATCAAGGTTTGTCGATGCAACTGAGAACGCACCGCAGCGTATTGAGGCGAGTGATCTTATTGAATCGAGGTACTAATGGCCCGGTCAGCCCCCGCACTTAGCTCATTTACAGCTGGAGAAATATCCCCGCGCCTAGAGGGCAGGATCACTCTTGATAAATACAGAGAGGGCCTTTCAGAGCTTACTAACATGGTTGTACTGCCGCAGGGTGGTGTAACGCGCAGGCCCGGAACACAGTTCTTGGCGGAGGTCAAAGACAGCGCTGTAAAAACACGCATCATTCCATTTCAATTCAAAACGACAGACACATACATTCTTGAGTTTGGCGAACAGAATATGCGCGTTTTCCGTGACGGTGAGCAAGTGCTTGAGGGGGCACCCGGCACGATTACAGCAATCACCAACGCAAACCCGGGCGTGTTAACAATTACCGGGCATACATTTACTGAGGGCGAAGAGATCTACATTACAGGTGTTGGTGGAATGACCGCGCTCAATGGTAGAAATTATCTAGCCGTCAATGTTACAGCCAATACGTTTACGCTTCAAACCCTGTTCGAGGATGATGTTGATACTACAGCGCTTCCTGTGTTTACATCTGGCGGAACAGCTGATGCGATCTATGAGATTGTAACGCCTTATTTAGAGGCCGACTTATTTAATCTGCGCGTGGCGCAATCCGCAGACACGATGTACATTGTCCACCCGGATTATGAAATCCGTATTCTTTCCCGCCTTGATCATAACAACTGGCCCGTAAAAACTGCAATCATTGAGGGCGGCTTGGCATCGGCTACGTCTATTCAGAATATCACACAAGCAAGCCCGGGTGTTATTCACAGCGGTAGCCACGGCCTTGTTAATGGCGATCATGTTAAAATTCTAGCCGTAGTTGGAATGGTTGAATTAAACAACAATTATTACACCGTGGCTGGCGTTACTAGCGGCACGTTTACGCTGGTCGATGAGGCGGGCGTTGCGGTAAACACCACTGGTTTCGCGGCTTACGTTTCTGGCGGAACGGTGCAAAAGATCCTTGACCCAAGTATACCCATCACAGGCGCAAACAACAGACCAAGCGCAGTGAGTTTCTTTGAGCAGAGGCTTGTGTTTGCTAACACAACGGAAAACCCGCAGACGGTTTGGTTTTCCAACTCCGGCGATTACCAAAACTTCACTACAGGCGTAAGTGATGACGATGCGTTAATATACACAATTGCCTCAAACCAAGTAAACTCAATTAGATATTTGTCTGCAACGCGCGTTTTGGTTCTTGGAACAAGCGGCGGTGAATATGTACTCAGCACCACCAATGACGGGCCGATCACTCCGACAACAACACAGATTCGCAAATATTCAAACTATGGATCGGCGAATGTAGAGCCTGTACAGGTTGCAGATGTTACACTGTTTTTGCAGCGCGGCCTTCGTAAAATCCGCGAGTTTAGATATTCCGGCGCGGTAGATACTGGCGGCTATACAGCACCAGACGTTACGATTTTAGCTGAACATCTCACCGAAGGCGGCATCGTACAATTCGCATACCAACAGGAGCCTGATGGTATTGTGTGGGCTGTGCGGGCGGATGGAGCCTTGCTGGGCATGACGTACCGCCGTGAGGAGGAAGTCGTCGCGTGGCACAAGCACACCATCGGCGGGGTGTTTGGTTCGGGAAACGCAGTGGTGGAAAGCATTGCGGTTTTGCCAACGGACAATGGAGATGATGAGCTTTATTTAATAGTAAAGCGCACAATCGGCTCTGTAACAAAGCGTTACCTTGAGCGATTCAAGCAGTTTGACTTTGGAACGCAGACCACAAATGCATTCTTTGTTGACAGCGGCCTAGCATACGCTGGCGGTTCGGTTAATACCCTAGCGGGGTTGTACCATCTTGAGGGCCAAACTGTTTCTATTCTCGGAAACGGGGCGAGCCACCCAGACCGTACAGTTACTAATGGCGCAGTATCCTTGGCCTTTAGCGTTACGAGCGCGGCTATAGGATTAACTTATACAAGTTATATGCAGACCATGCGACTTGAGTCTGGGTCGGTAGACGGCACAAGCCAAGGCAAGCCAAAGCGCATTCACGCGATTACGTTGCGGCTGCTAAAGACTGTGGGAATTGAAGTCGGAAACTCGGCAAACGAAAATGATAGAATCTTTTTCCGCGACAGTTCCATGAATATGGACGAAGCAGTTCCGCTCTTCACCGGGGATAAAAACATTGAGTTCCCCGGCGGGTTTGATGACAATGACAGGATTTATGTGCAGCAGACGCAGCCATTGCCAATGACGGTTCTGGCATTCTTCCCGCGCATGAACACGTTCGACATATGAAAATAGACCCGCTCAACAAGCTTCATGTCCTAAGCGTGGCGCAAAGTGCGCCAGAACGCAACCATATCGACATGCGTAACGTGCTTGATTCATTGAGCTTGTACACCATGCCGAATCGTGGTTTTGCCTGCGTTGAACAAGGCGAGGTTTACTTAGTCGGCGGCATTATCCCGGTCTGGGACGGCGTGGGCGAAGCGTGGATCATTCCATCGAAAAGAATGGGGGAGCGGAAGATCGCGGCATCCCGTTGGATGCGTCTAGCGTTCGATCACCTCTTTGATGAACTAAAGCTGCACAGAGCGCAGGCTTATGCAGATGCGAGCTTTCCAGAAGCCTGCCGCGTTTTAGAGTGGGTGGGAATGGAAAAAGAAGGTATAATGCGGAAATACGGTTCAGACGGTAGGGATCACTATCGCTACGCAAAAGTGAAATAGGAGCGCACCATGGCCCAAGCCATGCCATTTATTGCCGCAGGTGCTAGTATCGCACAAGGCATCAGTTCAAAGAGAGCGGCTGATAATGCAGCTGCTGCAGCTGCACAGGCTGGCGAGTTCAACGCAACAATCATTGAGCGAGACATTGGGCTTCTTGAAAAACAGAAGCAGCTAGTCAACGCAAACTTCTTAACCCAGATGGTACGGGCCGCGTCAGCGTTTACTGGGGTGCAGGGTTCCGTTAAGGCAGGGTTTGGTTACGGTGGAATTGACATCTCAGAAGGCACGGCAATGACTGTGCTGCGCCAGAATGCTCGGGAGTTTGAGTATGAGAACAAGGTCGCAGAAACAAACAACGCCGTTAGCATGATGCAAATCGCCGATGCGCAAGAGGAAGCTCGTTTGAACGCGCAGCTATCGCGCATGGAGGGTGGAGCTTCAGCAGCTGCACTACGCGCTCAGGGCACTTCCAGCCTTATTGGCGGCATCGCGGGCGGTGCTAGAACTGCCATTGAATATAAAATGTTTGGGTGATAGACAATGAAAATACCTGTATATCGTAGCCAAGCTGCCGCAACAAACGAAGCCCCAGGCCGTTCAATCAGGGCTAGGATGAACGCGCAGCCATTCATTGAGGCAGCACTTCGCAAGGGCGAGGTTGTGTCCACGGTACTAAGCGAGGTTGGCTCTTACGCATGCAAGCGTA
>FLOH01000669.1_pt1 | contig 65810 bp, 65 predicted proteins | sample 756751 | NCBI WGS metagenome assembly FLOH01 (sample SAMEA4026879, study PRJEB14308) | marine metagenome | biome: coastal water; material: water | depth 74 m
TTTTCAACAGGTAACTCTCTAGCTTCACTAGCACCTGTTGTTAATATAACGGCATCAAAATCTTGTTGCAATGCTTGAATAGTAATATCTTTACCAACATTAACATTGGTAATAAATTCAATACCGCAATCTTTCATGAGATTAACACGGCGATCCACGACATCTTTACCCAATTTCATATTTGGGATGCCGTACATTAGCAAGCCGCCAATACGATCATCGCGTTCAAAAACACTAACACTATGCCCTAATTTATTAAGCTCGTCAGCTGCAGCTAACCCTGCAGGACCAGAGCCTATAATAGCTACTGCTTTTCCTGTTTTAAATTCGACATCATATGACTTGACCCAGCCTTGCTCAAAACCTTTATCAATAATTGCCTGTTCAATATTTTTAATAGTAACAGCAGGATTGTTTATACCAAGAACACAAGAACCTTCACAAGGTGCTGGGCAAACGCGGCCGGTAAATTCTGGAAAGTTATTGGTTTTTAATAATCTAGATAGGGCTTCTTCCCATTTATCGTTATAGACAAGGTCATTCCATTCAGGAATTAAATTATTAATTGGACAGCCATCATCTGACTGGCAAAAAGGCACGCCACAATCCATGCATCGAGCGCCCTGCTCTTGCAGGTGTGGCTCGTCATGGGCACCTGTAAAAATTTCACCATAATCCTTTAGTCGCAACTCAACAGGGCGATAAGCCTCTGTTTTTCTATCAAATTCTTTAAAGCCAGTTACCTTTCCCATTTCTAAAAATACATAAATATAAAGCCCTCAATTATGCCATATTTGCTTTAAAAATGCATCTATAAAAAAGATGGGATAGTTTGCTTGTTTAGAACAATGATTGACTGTATAATTGCCTTTTTTTAAGAAACAAATATTTAAGGATAAGTTCAAATGAATTTAATTGATCAAATTGAAAGTGAACAGCTAAGAAGCGACATTCCTGATTTTTCAGCAGGCGACACAATTATCGTACAAGTAAAGGTACGTGAAGGTGATCGTGAAAGATTGCAGGCATTCGAAGGTGTTGTTATTGGTAAGAAAAATCGTGGCATTGGTTCGGCATTTACAGTGAGAAAAATGTCTCATGGTGAAGGTGTTGAAAGAGTTTTCCAAACACATTCTAAAATGATTGATTCTGTTGAAGTTAAGCGTCGCGGTAAAGTTCGTCAAGCGAAACTTTATTACCTTCGTGAACTTACTGGCAAGAAAGCAAGAATTAAAGAAAAATTACCGACTCGATAAGTTTCTCCACTTTTTCTTTCAAATACCGACGACTAGTCGGTATTTTTTTGTCTAAAATTTAGACATGGAAAATAATATCCACCTTATTGAACAATTCCTTGATCATTACTGGCTATCGTCAGGTGCTAGTAAAAATACCTTGTCTGCTTATCGATCTGATTTAATGTTGTATTCAAAATGGTTAGATAAACTATCTCTAGAAAATTCTAGTGATACTAGTATTCTTAAATATTTTCAATATCGACAGATTAGCCCATCTACTCAAGCACGAATTCTCACTTGTTTTAGGATTTTTTATCAATACCTAGTGTCACAGAAACTTACAGATACCAATCCAACTGCCAAGCTTCATCATCCAAAACAAGTACAAAAATTACCTGTTTTTTTAAGTATCAAAGAGGTTGAGAAACTTCTAGATACGCCTGACCAAAAAACCATTTTTGGCATGAGAGATCGAGCAATGCTAGAGCTCTTATACTCATGTGGATTGCGTGTTACTGAACTTGTTAGCCTGGAATATCATCATATTAATATCAATGACGAATATATTCGAATTTTAGGCAAAGGAAATAAAGAGCGACTCTTGCCAATGGGTGATTTAGCCATAGAATATCTTTCTAAATATGAAAAAGAAGCCCGTCCATTTTTAATTAAAAAAGGTCAAACTGATGGCTACTTCCTATCTAATCGAGGCAGCAATATGAGTCGTCAAAATTTCTTTTACATGATTAAATCTTATGCTCAAAAAGCAGGAATTGACAAATCACTTTCTCCACATAGCTTAAGCCATGCATTTGCAACCCATTTAGTTCAGCAGGGTGCAGATCTACGAAGTGTACAACTCATGCTTGGTCATAGTGATATTTCAACGACACAAATATACACCCATATTCAAAATGTCCAGCTGAAATTACAACACAGCAAGCATCACCCAAGAGGCTAAGCTTACTTATGGTTTAGATTGATAAGGACAGCTCAGCTAATCTTTTTTGACGATACTCTTTTAAAGTTGATTCGGTATAACCATTTGGCTCACTCACACCTCTATAAACTAAAGATAGTGCTGCTTTAAATGCCATTCCATCATAGCTTGGCGCCATATTTTGATACAGTGGGTCATTCTCGTTTTGTGCATCCACAACGAGTGCCATCTCTTTAAACACTTGCTTTATTTGCTCCTTACTGCAAATCTCATGATGCAGCCAATTGGCCATATGCTGGCTTGAGATCCTTAGCGTCGCCCTATCCTCCATTAACCCCACTTGATCAATGTCCATAACTTTTGAACAGCCTACACCTTGATCAATCCAACGCACAACATAGCCTAAGATACTTTGAGCATTGTTATTAAGCTCTGTCTTAATTTCAGCTGTACTTAATGTGCTAGTAGAGTTTAGTATTGGAGCAAGTAATAAATCTTGTTCGTTGGCCTCAAGATGGGTTTGCATTAATTGTTGCTGTCTAGCGAAAACATCAAATCGATGGTAATGTGTCGCATGCAAGGTAGCAGCTGTTGGCGAAGGTACCCAGGCACAATTAGCACCCGCTTCTAAATGACTAACCTTACTCTCAAGCATTTCACGCATTTGATCAGGTTGTGCCCACATACCTTTACCAATTTGTGCATTTTTATACATGCCACAATCCAAGCCTACTTGAACATTTAAGATTTCATAAGCTTTAATCCATGGCTGATTTTTGATTTTCGACTTAGGAAGTATTATTCCAGCTTGCATACTGGTGTGTATTTCATCGCCAGTGCGATCTAAAAAACCTGTATTAATAAAAATTACGCGTTTAGCTGCTGCTTTAATACATGCTGCTAGATTAACACTTGTGCGGCGCTCTTCATCCATAATACCAATTTTAATTGTATTAGCCTTAAGTCCAAGAGCCTGCTCAACCCTCCCAAACAGCTTAACACTAAACGCCACTTCATCAGGGCCATGCATTTTAGGTTTAACAATATAAACATTGCCCTTTTTTGAATTAGCACCTAAATGCTGAATATCATGCAGAGCGATTAACGTTGTTATCAGTGCATCTAAAATACCTTCTGGTGCCTCTTGATTATCTGGAGTTTTAATTAAACCTGTTAACATATGGTGTCCGACATTACGTACCAACATCAAACTACTTCCTGGCAAAGTACCGGACTTACCTTTTGCATTAATATAGCTTTTGTCTGAATTTACTCTTCTTACAACTGACTTCTCGCCCTTGTTAAATTTAATCTCTAAATCACGCTTCATTAGGCCTAAAAAGTTACGATAGGCGTTAATTTTTTCTTCACCAGCAACCGTAGCAACTGAATCTTCAAAATCAATAATAGTTGTTAGTGCTGATTCCAAAATGACATCTTGAATACCTTTAGTATCTGTATTGATGACTAGTTCGATATGTAAATTATGGTGCTCAATTAAAATGCTATGATTGGTACTGCCAACAAAACTGTCTGAGTTTTTTAGCTGAGTTGTACTCTTATCCTTTAATGTAAATATTGGTACGTTTGACTTAATATCAATAGAAGCAACTTGATCATAAGAGCCAGAATTTAGCGGTATTACCTCGTCTAAAAAAGTATTACTCCAACTAATAACTTGAGCAGCACGCTCATCGCCCTTAATTTTTCTATCGATAACGTCACTACCATACAAGGTGTCATACAAACTGCCCCAGCGTGCATTAAGTGCATTAAGTGCAAAACGAGCACTGGAAATAGGCACCACTAATTGTGGTCCAGCTATTTTAGCAATCTCATCATCAACCTGATCTAGCTCAAGTTCGAAAGGAGCTGGTTTAGGTAATAAATAACCAATATCTTCTAAGAATATTTTGTAAGCCTGTAAATCAAATGATCCAGTATTATTCTTATGCCACTTATCAATTTGGGATTGTAGTTTATCGCGCTGAAGCAGTAAATCTTGATTTTCCTTAGTTAACTCAGAAACAATAGTTAGTAATTTAGAGAAAAACTCATCCACCTTAATATCCAAACCTGGGAGAACTTCTTGCTCTATAAACTGATACAAGTTACGATCAACTTGGTAATCTGCTAAATTTTTATATCCTTCAACTAAAATCATACTAACTCCTTCACAATAATAACGCCATCTTGATCGGCATACAAATAATCCCCAGGGACAAAATTAACGCCAGAAAAGCTTAAATTAAGACTCTGCTCCCCAACGCCTTTCTTAATACTTTTTAATGGATGTGTGCCCAATGCACGAACTCCAATTGACATTTTATTAATCATCTCAGAATCTCTAATCAAGCCATAAATAACAATGCCAGACCAATTATTCTTAACTGCTTTGGCAGCTAGCTGATCTCCCAACATGGCACAACGTCTTGAACCACCCGCATCTACTACTAAAACACCACCCTGGCCATCAGTATCAAGCACTTCTCTGACTAAAGAATTATCTTCAAAACACTTAATAGTATGGATAACACCAGAAAAATCTATCTTGGCGCCATAACCATTATAAATAGGCTCCAAATACTGGACATTAGGATGGAGTTGATCTGATATATCGCTAGTTTTTTGCATATAAGTTAGGTGGATTGTGAATAAATTTGGGACATCCTGAATTTTTGTCGGTATGGGTAATAATCAATAATCTTGCCATTTTGAATATTATCTTGTACAGATTTCCAATAATCCGCGCTTAGTAATTTTTCATAGGATTTGGCAAAAATTTGCTTACTATCATTTTGACTAAACATGAATAGTTTAAACTCTTCTGGAAAAACATCTTCTGGGCCAACGTAATACCAAGGCTCAGCAGCCATTTCATCCTCTTCATGCCTTGCGTCTGGAATTTTTCTGAATACAGGTTTATCCATGGTGGTGATTTCATCATAATCATAAAATACAACACGATTTTGGCGAGTAACACCGAAATTTTTAGTGAGCATATCACCTGGAAAAATATCTGCATTAATCAATTCATCAATTGCTCGTCCATAATCATTAACAATATGCTTAAGGTCTTCTTTATTAGCATTTTGGATATATAAATTAAGCGGAATCATTTTATTTTCCATATACAAATGCTTAATAATAAGTAAGTCACCCTCAATGGTGATATTTGACCCAACCTTTAATTTTAGCTCATTGAGTAGATCTTCATCCAAATCACGAATCGGAAAGGCGACATTTGAAAACTCCCATGTGTCTGCTAAGCGTCCAACTTTACAATGATTTTTAACAAAGAAATATTTATCTTTAACCTGTTGTTTGGTTGCAGTTTTAGGTGGAGCAAAATTATCATTAATTACTTTAAAAACATAAGGGAACATCGGAAAAGTAAAGACAGTCATAACCATGCCTTTAATGCCAGGAGCAAGAATAAGTTTTTCGCCAGTACTACGTGAATACTTTAAAAAACGACGATATAGCAAAGTTTTTCCGTGCTTATGTAGTCCAATTGAGCTGTATAGCTCAGCTTTAGTTTTACCAGGAAGAATTGCTTTTAAGAAATCTACGATCGCTGCAGGATAATCAGTATCAATAAAAAAGTATGCCCTAGAAAAGCTAAACACTATAGATATATTGGCAACATCAGTCAGCAATATATCTACATATATTCCTGTTTTTTCATCATTTAACAGAGCTATCAAAACAGGGCGAACTTGATTATTTTTTAATACAACCTGTCCGACGATATAGCCAGCTTTTCTTCTAAAAAAAGTACTTTTAACTAATTGCAATTCAAACTCTTCATCTTCCGATAAATTTAATTGTTTAATAAATTGCATTTTTAGACGCGATATATCACGATCTAAATTTTGATAGGGCGTGTCAAAGTCTAGCTTTAAAAAAATCGCTTGCAGTGTTTGCTCTAATTGATGAGTTTTAATATAATGACTAACAATAATTGGGTCATCCATATCAATAAAAGTAGTTGATATAGATGGCTTAACAAAAATAAAATTATTATTATAAAAACGCTTATCAAACAATGAACAAAAAACTGAGTTATAGAACGTTTCAGCTAATTCTGGCTGATTATAATTTGACGTTAAACTAATATAAGCAAGCTTGGTATTTATCCAAACTTCCTCATCAAACATATCTGTATTTATCTCTTTTTTAAGCTCAAGACAGAATCGTTTAACTTGCTGATCATAAAAATAAAGGCGCGCCTTATAATCATCTAGTAATTGCTGCCATTCGCAGTGATCAAATCTAGATTTAGCTTGCACAGAGGCTTGTTGAAAAACACGATAGTGCCTCTCAAAACCTGCCAATATTTTCTTGGAAGTTGCTTCAGAAAGATTGCTTGATTGCGTACTCATTTCCAATATATTACCCCATAAAAAAGCTGATTTATACTATTATATAAATCAGCTAATTTTATAAAAAAATATCAAGATTTAGAACTGCTCTTCTTCAGTTGAACCCGTTAGTGCAGTTACTGATGATTTACCACCCTGAATAACAGTTGTTACATCATCAAAATAACCTGCGCCTACTTCTTGTTGGTGAGCTACGAATGTGTAACCTTTCTTGGCTGCTTCAAATTCTGGCTCTTGAACTTTATTTACGTAATGCTTCATGCCTTCGCCTTGTGCATATTCATAAGCTAAATCAAACATGTTGTACCACATGTTGTGAATACCAGCTAATGTAATAAATTGATACTTATAACCCATTGCAGCAATATCTTCTTGGAATGAAGCAATTTGAGAATCACTTAAGTTTTTCTTCCAATTGAATGAAGGTGAACAGTTGTATGCCAATAATTGATTTGGATTTTCAGCTAATACCGCTTCTGCAAATTCTCTTGCAAAGCCTAAATCTGGTTTGCCGGTTTCACACCAAACAAGATCTGCGTAAGGCGCATAAGAAACACCACGTGAAATGGCTTGCTCTAGTCCATTTTTCACTTCGTAAAAACCTTCTGGAGTTCTTTTACCAGTTATGAATGGCGCATCAATTGGATCTACGTCTGACGTTATTAACGTCGCTGCTTCTGCATCAGTACGCGCAAGAAGCAATGTTGGAACACCCATCACATCAGATGCTAGTCGTGCAGCATTTAATTTTTGTATTGCATCTTGAGTTGGTACTAAAACTTTACCACCCATATGGCCACATTTTTTAACAGCCGCTAATTGATCTTCAAAATGCACACCTGCTGCACCTGTAACAATCATATTCTTCATTAATTCGTAAGCATTCAACACGCCGCCGAAACCCGCTTCTGCATCTGCAACAATTGGCAGGAAATGATCGATATAACCTTTATCACCAGGATTTATGCCTTTAGCATACTGAATTTCATCTGCGCGTTTAAAGGTGTTGTTAATTCTACGAACCATAGTTGGGACAGAGTCATAAGCATATAAAGACTGGTCCGGATACATTGTTTCTGATGTATTACCATCAGCAGCTACTTGCCAGCCTGATAAATAAATAGCCTCAATACCTGCTTTAGCTTGTTGCATAGCTTGTCCGGCAGTAATAGCACCCATACAGTTGACATAGCCTTTTTTAGAACTACCATTTATTAATTCCCATAATTTATCAGCACCATCTTTAGCATGTGTGTATTCAATTTGCTTAGATCCACGAAGTCGAACAACGTCTTCAGCACTATAACTACGCTTTACATCTTTCCACCGTGGATTTTCAGCCCATTCTTTTTCCAATGCTTTAATTTGATCTTGTCTGCTCATAGTATTTTCCTTTTATGGATTATTAGTTAATTACTTTATTTAGTAAAAATAATGATACTGATTTTTTTTCTTATATTTCATTATATAATGTATTATTTTATAATATGAAATTATTAAAAATTTATTGCTTATATTTCGATATATAAAATTTTATTTCATAATATAATGTTATTTTTTTATAATACGAAAAAATTTATGTTGTTAAAATCCAAAACTCTAGAAAAGAAAGTGACTGCTATTGAGAAAAGTTTAATTATTCTGTCAATTTTTACAATGGAAAGACCCGCTTTAAGCCTTAAAGAAGTTTGCGATCAAGTTGGTTTTAACGCATCAACAACATATAGGATATTGCATACCTTGTCAGAATACGGATACATTATTAGAACAGCCGACAAAAACTATTGCATTGGAACAACACCTTTATCTTTAAGCGCTATCTATCAAAAAACAAACCAATTAACTCAAATTAGCCCTATTGTTGATCATATTAGAGATATGTGTAATGAAACGGCATCCTTTTTTATTCAACAAGATAATGAGAGAATTTGCTTATATCGTGCACATTCTCGTGATGAAATTAGGCACAATATTGATGTAGGAACCCAATTAGAGCTTAATCGTGGCGCTTCAGGTAGAGTAATTTTGGCTTTTGGTCAACGCTTACAAGACAAGAGTGGATATTTTAAGAATATCCGTGATAAGGGTTATTATTTGTCAGTAGATGAGCACAATGCTGCTTTGTTTGCTGTAGCCAAACCTATTATGTCTGTTAGTGGGCATCTTATTGGCGCTCTGACAATATCTGGACCAATAAGTCGCTTCAATGAAGAAAGGATTCAGTACTTTTTAGACTTGCTAACAGAGCAAATTAAGACAGTAAAAATTCTTTAAGGATTTATCTATAGATACTTAACTGTTAATATTTCATAAATAATATCACCTCTAGGGGCTTTTACAGTAACCTCATCACCCTCTTCATTACCCATTAGGGCGCTAGCAATAGGAGAGTGGCAAGAGATTTTATGCTGGGCAATATCAGCCTCATCTTCGCCAACAATTTGATAAGTAATTTCACTATCATCTTCAACATTCATCAGACTGACCGTTGTTCCAAATACACAACGACCATTTTGAACAAGCTTACCAACATCGATAATTTGCATACGAGAGAGCTTAGATTCAATCTCTTTAATTCTACCTTCACAAAAACTTTGCTCTTCTTTGGCTGCATGATACTCAGCATTTTCTTTTAAATCACCATGTGCCCGAGCTGTGGCAATATCTTCAACAATACGAAAACGAGTAACATCTTTAAGTTTTAAAAGTTCAGCTTCCAATGCTTTTGCACCACTCACTGTCATTGGAATATTTTCCATAAAGTCCTTCTCTTAATTATTCAGAGATTGCACAGTTCTTACTGTAATCTCTTCATGCGTCTTCAAACCATCAAGCGTAGCAAATGCTGCAGCTACAGTAGTGATAAATGCCACCTTATGAACTAATGCTTGACAACGAATAGCAGCAGCATCTTCAATACCTTGAGTATCTTCAGTTGAATTAATAATTAAATCAATCGTATCATTTTTGATCATATCAACAATATGTGGCGATCCTTCCGATACTTTATTGACCATTTCACACTCTAGACCTGCTTTTATTAGAGTATCTCTGTTACTACGAGTAGCTACTAAATTAAATCCTTGGTGTACTAATTTCTCGCCCAAATCAACTAAATAATCACGATCTAGTCGTCGAAGACTGATAAAAACAGTGCCTTTTTCAGGTGCACGAGATCCAGCAGCTAATTGTGCCTTATCAAAAGCAGAGGCGAAATCATCGCCAATCCCCATTACTTCTCCTGTTGAGCGCATTTCTGGACCTAAGATTGGATCTACGCCCAAGAACTTATTAAATGGAAATACCGCTTCTTTGACGCTGTAATGCTTAGGAATAATTTCTTTTGTAAAGTTAAGTGACTTAAGTGTTTTACCTGCCATGACGCGCGCTGCAATATTAGCCAATGGCGCGCTGATTGCCTTAGAAACGAAAGGAACAGTTCTAGATGCTCGTGGATTAACTTCGATCACGTATATTTCTCCATCTTGATAGGCTAGCTGAGTATTCATTAAACCAACCACATTTAATGCTTTAGCCATGGCAACAACTTGTTCGCGCATTTGATCCAGTACATCACTCTCTAAAGAGTAAGGCGGCAATGAACAGGCGGAATCTCCAGAGTGAATACCTGCTTGTTCAATATGCTGCATAATTCCACCAATGACAACATCTTCACCATCAGAAATAACATCAATATCTACTTCGATCGCATGATCTAAGAATGAGTCAAGCAACACTGGTGAGTTATTAGAAACTTTAACTGTTGTATGCATATAGTGGTCTAAAGAATCTTTATCATAGACAATTTCCATAGCACGACCACCTAATACATAAGATGGTCGAACCACTAATGGGAATCCAATAGCATCAGCAATATCTTGTGCCTGTTCTAATGAACGTGCAGTACCATTTAAAGGCTGCTTTAAGCCAAGCTCTTGAAGTAGAGCAGAAAAACGCTCACGATCTTCTGCTAAGTCAATTGCATCTGGACTAGTGCCAATAATTTTTGCACCACTTTTTTCTAAATCCGCTGCCAATTTAAGGGGTGTTTGGCCACCATAATGCACAATAATGCCATCTGGATTTTCCACATCTATCACTGCAAGAACATCTTCTAAAGTAAGGGGCTCAAAATATAGACGGTCTGAAATATCATAATCTGTTGAAACGGTTTCGGGGTTACAGTTCACCATAATAGTTTCAAAGCCATCTTCACGTAATGCTAAAGAAGCGTGTACACAACAGTAGTCAAATTCAATACCTTGGCCAATTCTATTTGGTCCACCACCCAAAATCATAATCTTTTTCTTATCCGTTGGATTGGCTTCACATTGTTGCTGATACGTAGAGTAAAGGTAGGCAGTTTGTGTATCAAACTCAGCAGCGCAACTATCAACACGCTTAAAGACTGGCTTAATATTTAGCACCTTACGACGCTCACGTACTGATGATTCGTTACAATTTAACAATTGCCCAAGACGCGCATCTGAAAATCCTTTACGCTTTAAGGCAAACATTTCATCTGCCTCAATGTCGGTAAGATTTGCACCATTAATCTGCATTTCTGTCGATACAAGGTCTTCAATTTGTGCCAAGAACCAAGGATCCACTTTAGATAAATCAAATACCTCTTCCAAACTCATGCCCAATCTAAAGGCATCTGCAAGATAAAAAATACGCTCACCACGTGCTGTAATACACTCTGAACGAATTTTATTACGTGCATCATCAGCACTTAAATCAACCATTGGATCAAGGCCAACTTTATCAGTCTCCAACCCTCTTATTGCCTTTTGTAACGACTCTTGGAATGTTGAACCAATGGCCATTACTTCGCCCACTGATTTCATTTGAGTAGTTAGGCGATCATCTGCTTTAGGGAATTTTTCGAAAGCAAAACGAGGAATTTTAGTAACAACATAGTCAATACTTGGCTCAAACGAAGCAGGTGTTTTACCGCCTGTAATATCATTATCAAGTTCGTCAAGCGTATAACCTACTGCTAGTTTTGCTGCAACTCTAGCAATTGGGAAGCCTGTTGCTTTAGAGGCTAATGCTGATGAGCGAGATACGCGTGGATTCATCTCAATAATAGTTAAACGTCCATTCTCAGGATTAACTGCGAATTGCACGTTTGAACCACCTGTATCAACACCAATTTCGCGCAGTACAGCCAAAGAAGCGTTACGCATAACCTGATATTCTTTGTCCGTTAAAGTCTGTGCTGGAGCAACCGTAATGGAGTCGCCTGTATGGATACCCATTGGATCAAAGTTCTCAATAGAACAAATGATAATACAATTGTCTTTAGTGTCTCGAACCACTTCCATTTCAAATTCTTTCCAGCCTAAGATTGACTCTTCAACCAATAGCTCATTCGTAGGTGAAAGGTCTAATCCGCGCTCACAAATTTCAACAAACTCTTCTTTGTTAAAAGCAATGCCACCACCTGAACCACCCATGGTAAATGAAGGGCGAATAACTGTTGGATAGCCAACTGTCTCTTGAACGGCAAAAGCTTCTTCTAATGTATGAGCAACTGCCGCTTTAGGCATATCCAATCCAATTTTAAGCATTGCTTCACGAAACAAATCTCGGTCTTCAGCCTTGTCAATCGCCTCTTTCTTGGCACCAATCATCTCAACACCATGCTTTTCTAAAACGCCATGGCGCTCTAAATCAAGCGCACAGTTCAATGCAGTTTGGCCACCCATTGTTGGCAAAAGAGCATCCGGCTTTTCAATCTCAATAATTTTTTCAACTGTGCGCCATTCAATGGGCTCAATATAAGTAGCATCCGCCATTTGCGGATCAGTCATGATGGTTGCTGGATTAGAGTTCACCAGAATTACGCGATAACCCTCTTCTCTTAGTGCTTTACAGGCTTGTGCGCCAGAATAGTCAAATTCACAGGCCTGCCCAATAACAATTGGTCCGGCACCGATAATTAAAATACTTTTTAGGTCTTGTCTTTTTGGCATTATTCTCTAAATGTTAATTCTTTTAAAATTCGTCTTTTTCAACTGGCAGATTGCCATCAAAAATATCAAACTTGCGCTTTTGTAGATAAGAAGATCTCATCGTAATATAAGGGTCATCTGACTGATCTAATAAATCAGTGATAGGTAGTAGCTCAACTCGCTTATCAATGACATTCATAGCACTAGCACTAAGAGCACCAACATCATCCAATTCATTAACCAAGTTTGCATCTGAGGTCATATCAACATACATACCTGCGCCATCTCTAAGAGTCGATGGGCCCATCAAAGGCAGCATAATAAAAGGTCCGCTATCTACGCCCCAAACTGCAAGTGTTTGACCAAAATCTTCATTTTCGGTTGTTAGACTCATATCGGTAGCAACGTCAAATAATCCATACAAACCAATAGTAGAGTTCACAAGGACACGGCTTAATGTGATCGCACCTTGCTCAATTTTAAATTGTAATATTTGATTAGCTAGTGTTGACACATCACGTAAATTACCAAAAAAATGACGGACTCGATTTTGTAAAAAATCAGGCATATGGTCTTTATAGGCACGTGAAACTGGCTCTAGTAAATTATCATCGATGGTCTCATTAAACTCATAAACTACTCTATTCGTTTCTTCAAATGGATCCACTTCTTCTGCTATCGTAACTGTGCTGAATGCCAACAGTAACAAACTTATTAATAATTTTTTCATAAATTCATCTCCTGAATAAAGGCGTCGAATAATCCGCTCACATCATGAGGACCAGGTGAGGCTTCTGGATGACCCTGAAAACTAAATGCCTTCTTACCTGTTACTCTAACACCTTGAATAGTGTCATCAAATAGTGATCGGTGAGTTACTTTCAAATTGTTCGGTATACTTTCTTCTGCCACTGTAAAACCATGATTTTGAGAGGTAATCATAACTTGCTTAGAATCTAAATCTTGAACAGGATGATTAGCACCATGATGGCCGAACTTCATTTTCTGTGTTTTAGCACCACTGGCTAATGCCAGTAATTGGTGACCTAGACAAATACCAAAAATTGGCATATTTTTTTCTAATAGTACTTGAATATTGGCAATAGCGTAATCACATGGCTCAGGATCACCCGGCCCATTTGATAAGAATACACCATCCGGGTTCATCGCCAAAACATCAGAAACTGGTGTTTGTGCATTTACTACCGTTAAGTCACAGCCTCGATCAACTAGCATTCTTAAAATGTTTGTCTTAACACCATAGTCATAAACTACCACTTTAAATTTAGCATCTAAATCGGCAAATTCGCCCGTTTCTAAAAAATAAGAGCCCTTATTGAATGTATAAGTTTTAGTGGTAGAAACCACTTTAGCTAAATCAGTATTTTTTAATCCTGAAAAAGCTTGAGCTTTTTTAATAGCTGCAGCTTCATCAATGTTTTCACCTGCAACAATACAACCTTTCAGAGAGCCCATAGAGCGTAAGTGACGAGTTAGTGCACGTGTATCAATATCACTAATAGCGACAATATTATTGACTCGTAGATACTCATCTAATGGCATTGTATTTCGCCAATTGCTGTGCAATAATGGCAGATCTCGAATAACCAATCCAGCTGCATAAACTTTTGAAGATTCTTCGTCAACAACGTTTGTACCTGTATTGCCAATATGAGGATAAGTCAGTGCAACAATTTGTTGAGTATAAGATGGGTCAGTAAGAATTTCTTGATAGCCAGTCATTGAGGTATTGAACACCACCTCGCCCAGTGTTTCACCTGTACTGCCTATAGATTTTCCGTAAAAAATCTGACCATCTTCTAATGCTAATAAGGCAACTTGTGACACCGGATACTCCTGAATGAAAAACTTCGGAAATTTTACCATATTGTGTTACCCCTCTGAAGAGCAAATATACAAATCTAAGGTGTATAATTAATCAAAAATCACGATGAGAAGTTACCATGGAAATTACAGTAGATAATATTAAATGTGGCGGCTGTGCCGGCTCAATTACCAAAAAATTAACCACAGTTTTTGACACAGATAAAATCAATGTAAATATTGAACAAGGCATCATCAATATTGACCTAGATGATTCTAAAAAAAATGAACTGGTTAAAGTGTTGTTAGATTTAGGCTATCCAGAGACTGACTCAGTACATGGCTTTGACTCGGCCAAGGCTAAAGCTAAATCATTTGTTTCTTGCGCTATCGGAACAATGAATAAATGATTGTAGTGGTCAACGGTAAAGAGCTGGAAATAAAAAGCTCAGCCACAGCTGAGTATTTAATCAGTCAACTAAACTATCAAGATCAACGCATTGCCCTGGAAATTAATGAAGCTATTATTCCTAAATCTAGGCACGCTGAGTTTGCACTAAGAGAAAATGATAAGATTGAGATTATTAAAGCAGTCGGTGGCGGTTAAACAAACCACTCTTTAGGAATTTCATCTATACCTAGAGGCTTTACGCTAAATTGTTGAGCCACACCAACATTCAACTTCACTTCAATATCAACACTTGGTTGCTCTCGATCTTGTGAATATCGCGCTAAAATTCGAGCAGCAATTTTAAGATCTTCTTGATTTGGCTCACCATCAATCAATGCAATTGGACCCTTGCAGCTAGTTGAATAAAGATTGGCATATTGATTTCTATAGCCTTCAAGAAATTTCACCTCACCCTCTTCTCTGGCAACAATCATTTTAAAACGTTGATTGGGGCGAATATGGCGGCCCACTTTAAGCATCATTAAATCATCTAATTGATAATCACGATTACCGCGAGATTGCCACATATCAACTAACTTATCAGAATATTGCTTGTCTGTTAAGAAGCAACAACCACCTGCAGGCGTTGCGTAATCCTCAAAACCATAGGATTTTGCCAAAGCTATTTGCGGCTTTCGCGTACGCCCAGTAAAATCAAGTAACTTTTCTCGATCTATCCACCCTTCTTTTTCTGGCTTGGTTTCAGGCAAATGTTTAGCGCACAATGGACGCAATAACAAGTCATTCGCACCTGATTCTGCTTGCACAACTGGCATAGTGTCTTTACGCTGAGACATTGGACGTTGCCCCATAACCTCACCAGTAATAATAAAGTCAAACTCGTTTTCTTCCATCCATTGCTTAGCTTTTTTAACCATAAAACCTTTACAATCTAAACAAGGGTTCATGTTTTTGCCATAGCCATGCTTTGGATTTAAAAGTACATCGCGATATTCTTCGATTACATCAATAATATGCAATTTAATACCTAATTGCTCCGCCACCCAAAGTGCGTTATTACGTTTTGGCTTATCACTTTTTTGCTTACGAATAGCGTGGGTATGGCCTTCTACACAAAATCCAGTAAAAAAATTAATTCCTTCAACATGAATACCTTGGTCAAGTAGTAGTTTAGTGCTTAATAGAGAGTCTAATCCACCTGAAATTAGAGATACTGCTTTAATTTGTTTTTTATTTGTCATAATTTTTTTATTTACGTTGTCCGCTTACTTGACACCATTCATCTTTTTGCGCCACTTTCATCTCTTTAAAATACACACCATAAGTCTCAAGTATCATTGGCAGTTGGTTTTCCATAATACCTGACAGTGCCACATTACCGCCCTTCTTCACTAAGCCTGAAAAATGCTCGCATAAATCTACCAAAGGGTTTGCCAAGATATTTGCAATGAGTAAATCTACTTGCTCCAGCTTACCTTCGTCATTTGTATGCAATACATGAACTTTATCTTGGACATTATTTACCTCAGTATTACTAATGGTGGAAATAATGGCCTGAGGATCGTTATCAACAGCGATAGCTTTTGTGGCGCCTAGTTTTATTGCAGCAATCGCTAAAATCCCTGTGCCGGAGCCATAATCAATCACCGAACAATCAATGGGAGCATTATTATCTAAATATTGCAGACACAAATCAGTCGTTTGATGGGTTCCTGTACCAAATGCCAAGCCTGGATCCATATTAATGATAATAGCATCATCTGGTAAGTTGGCATTGTTCTCCCAAGAAGGGCACACCCAAATTCTTTTTCCAAATTGCATGGCATGAAAGTCTTTCTTACACTCATCCTCCCAAACACGCCCTTTGAGCAACTCAAAATGTAGCTCATTAATATGGCAAATATTCTCAAGCATATAGCTGATGTTTGCCTGGTCGATCTTTAAATCAAATAAAGCAGTGATGGTTACATTCTTCCATAAAGGTGTCTCACCAACAGGCGGCTCAAAAATAGCATCATCTTTCGTGTCACTAAAGGTGATAGAAACACTATCCAGCCCTGTAAGAATTTCACTGACAAAATCTGCCTGATCTTTATTTGTTTGTAGGGTTAATTGCATCCAGTCCATGGCTGGGGAATTATACCTATGCACATCATGCTAAAGCCCTTGTATTAAGCTGGAACAATTCAGACACTTTAAATAATAAAACAAAAAAACTAATTACAAATTAAGCAGGTTTGATATAATAACCATTGTTTATTTAAAACAGCATATACATTAATTTATTAGGAGATATCATGGCTAACGGTACTACAAAAGGCAACAGACCACCTCTAGGAAGTAGCTTAGACGCATTAAATGCATCTAACCCTTCAAACACAAGAACGGGCAAAGAAACAACAACAACTACCCAAGATTACAAAAAAGGCATGAAGTCTGCAGAAGAGTTAGACGATCTTAGATAGAACCGTTAACGGCTATTTAAATTAATAAAACCCTCGTAAGAGGGTTTTTTATTGTTTAAAATTTACTCTATAGGCATATAAATAAAGCGTGTATTTATAAAAATTGACTTAAGTCAATCTTATATAATATACCCAATTGAATTACTAAGGTATTAAGGATGGCATTAGAAAGAACAGGAAACGGCTACTTGGTTGATCCTTCAATTTGGACTGAAGAAATCATGCACGAAATGGCAACAGAGGACGAAATAGAATTATCAGATTCTCAGGTGTCTCAAATTCTTGCTGCAAGAGATTATTTTTCTGAGAACTCGTCAGTACCGCCAATTAGAACATTTTCAAAAGTAGTTGGCATTGATAAAAAGATTCTTTTTAAAGAATGGCTAACTGGCCCTATGAAACCTATTACTAAATATGGTGGAATGCCTCAGCCAACAGGTTGTGTATAAAACAAAATCTGCTTAAAATAAAAAACCCTCTTTCGAGGGTTTTTTATTGCAAATTTTTTAAATTAAATCTTTAACTGAAGCAAGCGCCTTGGTAAGATTTTCTGGCTGGGTTCCACCACCCTGAGCCATATCAGCGCGGCCACCCCCTTTTCCGCCCACTTGAGTAGCAACGTGATTAAGGATTTTTCCAGCCTGATATTTGCCAGTTAAATCTTTGGTAACGCCAGCAACTAAGGATATTTTATCACCGCTTACTGCGGCCAATACTACAACCACTGATCCCAACTTATCTTTGAGTTTATCAGCAATATCACGTAAATCTTTACCGCTCACTCCTTCTACAACTGTTGAAAGTAGCTTGACTCCATTAACTTCCTGAGCTTGACTAAGTAAGTCATCCCCTTGATTGCTGGCTAGTTTCTTTTGAAAAGTAGCAATTTGTTTTTCCAATTCTTTTTGTTGCTTTATTAGTTGCGTAACTTTTTCAACTGCACCTGAATTATTTGTTTTAGTCATCTGCGCAATCTCACTAAGACTATCTTCTATTTGCTTGTCAGACTGATAAGCGTTATAGCCTGTTAGTGCTTCAATGCGGCGAACACCTGCAGCAATTCCACCTTCTGAAGTGATTCTAAATAAACCAATATCCCCCAAAAGATTAACGTGTGTACCGCCACAAAGCTCTACAGAAAAATCATTTTTACCCATGCTTAACACGCGCACAGTATTGCCATATTTTTCACCAAAAAGTGCCATAGCGCCTTTCTTTTTAGCTGCTTCAATATCTGTAATATCTGTATGAACCATTGAATTATCTAAAATTCGACGATTAACCATGGCTTCAATTTTATCCAGATCAACTTTATCAATCACTTCATCATGAGAGAAATCAAAACGCAATTTATCACTGTCAACTAATGAGCCTTTTTGGGTAACTGTTTCACCCAAAACACTTCGCAATGCAGCATGAAGCAAGTGTGTTGCTGAGTGGTTACAAGTAATCTGTTTACGTCTTCGAATGTCCACTTGCGCCTGAAGTACGTCGCCCACTTTTATAACACCACTTGATATAACACCATGATGCTCAAAAGCACCTGTTTTTTGCTTTAGAGTATTAACAACATCAAACTTTGTATCTCCAGCAATAAGTACCCCACTATCGCCAACTTGACCACCTGATTCAGTATAAAAACTTGACTGAGATAATACGATAATACCGTGATCTCCAGCTTCGATAGCATCAACCAACTCACCGTCTTTAATTAATGCTTGTACAGAGGATGTGTTTTCTAGTTGCTCATAGCCTAAAAATTCAGTTTCTGCTGAAATGTCAACACCTTTTTGTGTCGTTTTAAAACCACCTGCTGAACGAGCTCTATCACGCTGTTTAGTCATCTGAGTTTCAAAACCCGGCATATCAATGGTCAACTTTCGCTCACGCGCAACATCAGCTGTTAAATCAGCTGGGAAGCCATACGTATCATAAAGCTTAAATACAGTTTCACCATCAATCTCACTGCCTTTTAAATTTGAAATAGCATCTTCCAAAATCCCCATACCTTGGTCAAGTGTTTGCGCAAAACGCTCTTCCTCACGCTTTAAAACCTTTTCAACATTGGCCAACGCAAGTTTTAACTCTGGATACACTTGATTAAGCTCTAGCGCCAATACGGGCGCTAAACGATAGAAAAATACCTTATCTATACCAATCTTATGACCATGACGAATTGCACGACGAATAATACGGCGCAACACATAACCACGTCCTTCATTAGATGGAATAACTCCGTCAACAATCATAAAAGCAGTAGAACGGATATGGTCTGCAATAACTCGTACAGAGGAATCACTTTGTTTAATACTATTAACTGATGGCGTTAAATCAACAATAGCCTTAACCAAACTTTGGAAGCCATCTGTATCGTAGTTGTTGTTTTTGTGTTGTAATACTGCAGCTAAGCGCTCAAGGCCCATACCAGTATCGACACAGGGTGCTGCTAATGGCTTTAAGTAACCGTCTTCTTGTTTATCGTATTGGGTAAATACCAAATTCCAAATTTCAATATAACGATCGCCGTCTTCATCCGCATGTCCTGGAGGGCCGCCAGCAATATCTTCACCATGATCATAAAAAATTTCACTTGATGGGCCACAAGGGCCAGTATCACCCATTTGCCAAAAGTTGTCTTTAGCGCCACAACGAGAGATACGGTTTTTAGGAAAGCCAATTTCGTTCACCCAAATGGCTTCAGCTTCGTCGTCGTCTTCAAAGACGCTTACCCAAAGTTTTTCCTTAGGCAGACCGATTTCTACTGTTAAGAATTCCCAAGCATATTGAATTGCTTCACGCTTGAAATAATCGCCAAATGAAAAATTACCTAGCATTTCAAAAAACGTATGATGACGCGCGGTATAACCTACATTTTCCAAATCATTATGCTTTCCACCCGCACGTACGCAGCGCTGACAAGAAACTGCACGGGTATAAGGGCGCTTTTCTAAACCACTAAACACATCCTTAAACGGCACCATGCCGGCATTAACAAACAACAAAGTTTTATCATTGTGTGGTACCAAAGATGAGCTTGGCTCAACTGTATGCCCTTTAGAAATATAGAAATCTAAGAATTTTTGTCTAATTTGTGCAGTTTTCATGCGGCGAAAGCGTTGTATAAAAATGCCTAATTATACTTGTCTAAACGATAAGTGAGGTGTCGCCTGCACCATGGCGAATAATTACAACCGCCTCTCCCGATAAATCGATCACTGTGGTTGGTTCTGGTGGGCAGTAACCATCGTCAATTATTAAATCCACTTGGTTGTCTACGGCATCTTGCACATCATTAATGTCGTAGAATTCAAACCCTTTAAGAATTAATGAAACACTCATTAATGGCTCACCCAGCTCTTCTAATAATGCTTGTACCACGCCGTGGCTTGAAACCCTGACACCAATAGTTTTTTTCTTTTCATGCAAAAGACGTTTTGGCACGTCACGCGACCCTTGCAAAATAAACGTATAAGCGCCTGGCAAGATTTTTTTCAATAAGCGAAAAGCATTGTTATTCAGTTTTGCATATTCACCAATATGCGATAAATCTCGCATCATTAGGGTGAAATCATGCCGCTTAGAAAGACTACGAATTTGCCTAATTTTTTCAAGTCCGTTTTTGTTGCCCAAAGTTGTTCCGAGTGCATACCCTGAATCTGTTGGATAGGCAATCACCCCGCCTGCTTTAAGCACCTCAACAACCTGAGTAACTAGTCTTTGCTGAGGATTTTGAGGATGAATGGCAATTAATTTAGCCATGATGAGCCCTTCCAAACCATTTCATTAACTTGTGGCATATCTTGTAAATGTCCAATACGCACTCTTTGATTAGGCCAACCATGATAATCTGAGCCAATAGAAGATAATAAATCAAACTCCTTTGCCCACTGACTCACCAATGTTATTTCATCAGAACTACTTGATCCAGTTACCACTTCCACTCCATCCAAACCTGCGCCAGACAAATGATTTAATAAACGTCTCACCTTGGTATTTGTCATTCGATAACGCAGTGGATGTGCCAGAACTGCTTTACCACCTGCAGCATGAATCCAGCCAATCACTTCGTCATACTCGGCCCACTTTCCACCCACGCCGCCAGGCTTTTTTTCAGTTAGAAAACGTTTAAAAACACTACGCATATCTTTACACACGCCTTCTTGTACTAGCATTTGAGCAAAATGTGTGCGTGTAATCATGCCTTTCTTGGCTACTAATTTAACTTTTTCAAGTGCGCCAAACACACCAGCACCACCCAAGCCTCGTGCCATTTTCTCAGCACGAAGTTGTCGAAATTCTTGATGTTGCTTAAGACCTTTTTGGAGTGTTTCATTGTTTATATCAATATCCAATCCTAGAATATGGATAGTCATATTGCTCCACATGGCGGATATTTCGACGCCATGAATCAATTTTAAATCACTTGAATCTGCCTGCTGTTGGGCCTCAATAAGCCCATCAGTTGTATCATGATCGGTGAGTGCAAATACATCACACCCTTCTTTCTTAGCAAGGAGTACCACCTCACTAGGTGATAAAAATCCATCAGAATAATAAGAGTGGTTGTGCAAATCAATTTTCATAAATGATATTATCCATTATTAACGCTGTGAACTGGAATTCTTTAAAAAAGCAAAAAAAAAAAAAAACTAATTAATAGCTTATAATAAACTCTTATGAAGAACTGGTATTTAATTCAAACAAAACCTCAGCAAGAGCAAGTTGCTACTCAAAATTTATCTAACCAGAACTATACAGTATTTCACCCGAAAGCCATTATCAAAGGGAAATCTGTATCACTTTTTCCTCGTTATTTATTTATTGAACTAGATGACAAATCTCAAAACTGGACACCTGTTCGCTCAACTCGAGGTGTGGCTAATTTTGTTAGGTTTGGCCTAACATTCGCCAAAGTACCTAATAAAATCATCAACATGATTAAGATCCAACAACAGCAAACTATCGAAAAGATGATTAACATCTGTTCGCATCAATCAGGTGATTCGGTTGTAATTCAAACGGGTACTTTCAAAGGTCAACAAGCTATTTTTCAAAATTATAATAGTAACGATAGGGTTGCAATTTTGCTCAAAATTATTGGCCAAAATCAAGAAATTTTACTGAATGAGAATGAAGTGGCTGCAATATAAGCCATCACATTACCCATTGCTTGCTTTAAAATTAAGCATTCGTTTTTAACTATTCAATCTTAATAAGCTATGTGTGGAATTGTCGGCGGTATTTGTAAAAATAACATTACTCCTCTTTTGTTAGAGGGCTTAAAGCGCTTAGAATACAGAGGATATGACTCTGCCGGTGTAGTAGTTTTAGATAAGGATAACCGGCTTAGTCGTGTTCGCTCAGTTGGGAAAGTAGCTAATCTTGAACAGAATATTCGTGACCAGAAAATGCCAATAGACGGCACTATTGGCATAGCCCATACTCGTTGGGCTACTCATGGTGAGCCATCTAGTCGTAACGCCCATCCTCATATTTGCAACCAAAATATTAGTGTCGTACATAATGGCATTATTGAAAATTTTTTAGAGCTTAAATCTGAACAACTAGCGCAAGGTTATAGCTTCACCTCAGATACAGATACAGAAGTTATTGCCCATGCTATTGATAAAGCACTAGAAACCAGTGACACCTTACTAAAAGCTACACAAAAAGCGATTACTACTTTTAAAGGGGCTTACGGTGTTGGAGTGGTTTCACCTAAACATCCTGGGCACATTATTGCTGCAAGAAGTGGATCGCCTCTGGTTATTGGCATAAGCCCTAAAGGTCATTTTATTGCCTCTGATCAAATGGCATTACTTAATGTTACTAAAGAATTTATTTTTTTAGAAGAGGGTGATATTGCCGATATCACACTGGAGTCTGTGACTATTTACGATATTAATGGCAATCATGTTAATAGAGAAATTAAAACTTCTAAACTTAAAAGTGGTCAGGTGTCAAAAGGTGATTACGCACACTTCATGCTTAAAGAGATTTTCGAGCAACCTCAAGCTATTCAGGATACACTAGAGTCTCGCATCACTAAAGATGCTGTTTTATCATCAGCCTTTGGCTATAAAGCTGAAGTTATTTTTAAAAATACCAAGCATATTCAAATTATTGCTTGTGGTACTAGCTACAATGCTGGCCTAGTGGCCAAATATTGGCTGGAAGACATTGCTAAAATTCCTACCCATATTGAAGTAGCAAGCGAATATCGCTATCGTAATCCAGTGATCCTAGATGATACTTTATTTGTTACCATCTCTCAAAGTGGGGAAACAGCTGACACTTTAGAGGCACTAAAATCGGTCAAAAAATGTGCTAAAGATAAAAATATTCACACACTAACTATTTGCAACTCGGCTGAATCATCTCTTACGCGAGAATCAGAGCTTACATTTTTAACCCATGCTGGCCCTGAAATTGGCGTTGCCAGTACCAAAGCCTTCACCACTCAACTAGTATCTCTTGCACTATTAGCAGTCTCAATTGGTAAATGTCATAAGCAAGTGTCTGTAGAGCAAGAAGCGAAAATTGTTAACGGACTTAACCTTTTGCCAGGTTTAATTAAAAAAACATTAGAGCAAGAAGATCAAATTATTGAACTCGCTAAAACTTTTAAAAATAAATATAACGCAATATTTTTAGGCCGTGGATGTATGCATGCTATCGCTATGGAAGGCGCATTAAAACTTAAAGAAATTTCATACATACATGCTGAAGCCTTTCCAGCGGGTGAACTTAAGCATGGGCCAATTGCGCTGATTGATAAAGACACTCCAGTAATCGCTATTGCACCTAATGATGCATTGTTAGACAAGCTTAAAGCCAATCTTCAAGAAGTTAAATCAAGAGGTTCAGAGATGATTGTATTTGAAGATGAAGCAGCAAAAGTAGAGCCAATGAAAGGTATGACTATTGTGCCAACTACGACTAATTTAGGCAGAATTACAGCGCCGATCATCTTCACCATCCCGCTACAACTACTCAGCTACCACGTTGCACTAATCAAAGGCACAGATGTTGATCAGCCTCGTAATTTAGCTAAATCGGTGACAGTAGAATAACTAAATAATGCCTTGCGCTTTAGCAAAAGCATTAGTAGCCTCGACAAAGCCTTTAACACTGCCACAATCAAACCTTTCGCCTTGGAATTTATACGCAATAACTTTGCCTTGATTGGCTAGTGTCATCAATGCATCGGTAATCTGAATCTCTCCATTTTTATCAGGCGCTGTATTTTCGAGCACATCAAAAATTTCTGGCGTAAGAATATATCTACCGATAATGGCTAGGTTGGTTGGTGCATCTTTTGGGCTGGGTTTTTCCACCATACTATTAACTCGGTAAGCATTGTTTGATCCATCTAATAGCTCGCCATCAATCACGCCATATTTATCCACCTGCGACATTGGCACTTCTTCAATCGCAACGATACAACAATCAGGATGCTGCTCATAAAGCTTAGTCATTTGTGTCAGTACTGAATCACCGCTATTTGTACAAAGATCATCAGGCAAGATAATGGCAAACGGCTCATTGCCGATTAGAGGCTTACCGGTGTAGATAGCATGCCCAAGACCTAGCATTTGCTGCTGCTCAATATAAGTAAATTCGCACTGCTCTGAGGCGTAGTTTACTTCATCAAGCAAGAATTCTTTGGCTGTGCCTTTAATGCTGGCTTCAATGTCTGCGTGTGGCTCAAAATGATTTTTAATGGCTTGTTTGTATTTGCTAGTCACCATAGCCATGGTGGTCATACCCGCACTTATTGCCTCCTCTACACCGTATTGAATTAGCGGTTTGGTGAGTATTGGCAGCATTTCCTTGGGGATGGCTTTGGTGGCTGGCAAAAAACGCGTGCCGTAACCTGCTACAGGGAATAAACATTTATTAATTACACTCATGATTTTTTTGAAAATTTTTCAGCTAAGTTAGTCTTTCCAGACTCGACTCCAGGCTGATCATAAGTATTAATTTGTAAAAATGCGCCAATACAAGAGACTAACAATTGATAACTAAACATAATTTTGGCAATGTTGTATTCATCCACCGTACGAATGGAAATAATATCACATGGGATGTCGTCCTGCTCTTGGATTGACTGAATAGTCGCGTCAGCTTGCATATTTAATAATTCGTTAAAACTATAGCCCTCTATACGATTCCAGGCCAATTTATCAAATTTGTTAGAGGATGCTTTAGGAATAACACTTCCGTCTTTCAGGTCTTCAATTTTGATGAAAGTCACGGTCTTATCACGCACACCATCCATAATCAATTGCAGGAAACTATGTTGATCAACTGGACCAACTAAGCCAATAGGCGTAAGCGCTTGGCGAGTACCATTAACATTAATCTTGCCTAGGCTTTCTGCCCAAAGCTGAACATACCACTTATTAAAACTTTCTAATAGGGATGAATAGGAAAAAACAACGTTAATATTAAATCGACTTTTATTTTCGACCAAAAAACGCGCTTTACTAATAATGGGCTTGTAATAATCACTTTTCTCAAAAAAACTATCGACCACGCGCTTGCAACCATTCAACAAATTGTCAATATCAACGCCCACCATTGCCAATGGCACCAAACCTACCACACTAAACACTGAAAAACGCCCGCCAACATCCTCAGATAAATCAAAGGCTTTAATGTTGTTGTCATTAGCGAATTGAGTAAGACTACTTTTTCTTTCAGAGATGATAGTGCAGTTTGTACTGTTGATTTCAACTAGAGAATTTAGGTATTTGAAAATACTAATGGTTTCAATGGTTTCACCAGATTTAGAAATTATTACAAACTGTGCATCATTTAAATCAACTTTTTTTAGACAATGATTAATTTTGAGCGGGTCAACTGTTTCCAAAAAAAGTAAATCTTTTGAGTAATTATTAGAGGGTAATAAAAACTCATAAATCGCTCTTGCGCCAAGACTAGAGCCGCCAATACCCAAAACAACAATATGTTTTTTTGTAATGCTTTTAGCATACTTTTTAATATCTGCTGTATCTTGATATGGTAAGTTGTAGTAACCAATATGATCACGTTCAGCTTTAATTCTTTTAAAAATCTCAGTGTTTGATTTGATTTGATAGAAATTTTTATTGTATTTCATTAAGGCCTTCAAAAAATATTTAACGCTTGAATTCATTATCCCTATTTTTGTAAATTCTGTATGATTGATTTTTATGAGAAATGACAAACAAAAAGTAGTATTTTTAGATCGCGACGGGGTGATCAATAAAGAGGTTGGCTATCTTCACAAGAGTGAGGATTTTGAATTTATTGATGGCGTATTTACAGCGTGTAAGCATTTTCAAGCGCAGGGATATAAACTAATCATCGTTACCAACCAATCGGGCATTGCTAGAGGTTATTACCAGAAAGAGGACTTTCATAAATTAACTCAGTGGATGCTGGTGCAGTTTTGCAATCAAGGTATTGATATATTGGATGTATTTTTCTGCCCGCATGGCCCAGAATCTAGCTGCACATGTCGCAAGCCGCAACCAGGCATGTTGCTAGAAGCGCGTAATAAATTTAATATTGATATGGAAAATTCTTGGATGATTGGCGATAAAGAAGCGGATATCAGCGCTGCCAATGCAGCTGGCATTAGTGGCACCATTTTGGTTAAAAGTGGCCATCAAGTTGATGAAGTAAACTCTAGTGCAAAATTTATATTAAAATCCATTAAAGACAGCATTCAAATTATCACTTAAACCTATGACATATAGCAATACAGATTTCAATAATAAAACCATTTTAATTACCGGAGGAGCAGGTTTTATTGGTAGCAATTTAGTTTTTTATTTCCAAGATAATTATCCTGATTCACGTGTTGTGGTGTTTGATTGTTTTAGAAGTGAAGCGACCTTTGCAAATGGCAATCTACAAAGTTTTGGTCATTATAAAAATCTCATCGGTTTTACTGGCGATGTAGTCTGTGGCAATATTAATAGTAAAGCTGATTTAGCGCTCCTGGATGATTACAAATTTGATTACATGTTCCATCAGGCAGCAATTTCAGACACGCGTGTGTATGATCAAGAAATTGTCATGCAAACCAATGTTAACTCATTTTATGACTTGCTTAATAAAGCAAAAAATAATGATGCTGTCATGGTGTATGCAAGCTCTGCTGCCACTTATGGTAGCCTCCCATCGCCGCAAACTGTTGGCATAGAGAATCCTGAAAACCCTTATGGATTTAGTAAATATATGATGGATCAAATTGCCTATCGCTATAGTCGTGAAAATCCTGATATGACTATTGTTGGCTTAAAGTTTTTTAATGTTTATGGACCGCGTGAATATTACAAGGCAAAAACCTCTTCAATGGTGATTCAACTTGGACATCAAATCTTAGATGGAAAAGCGCCAAAATTATTCGAAGGATCGGACCAAATATTACGAGATTTTATTAACATTGAAGATGTGGTTCAAGCTAATATCAAAGCCTGTAACCCTAAGCAAAACGGTACTTACAACGTCGGAACCAGCAATCCTAGAAGCTTTCAAGATATTGCTGATATCTTGCAAAGTGAGCTGGGTACAGATTTGGGTACAGACTACATACCCAACCCATATGACGGTTATCAAATGCACACGCAAGCTGATATTAGCACCTCACAAACCAACTTAAGCTTTGAGCCGATAGTTTCGCTAGAGGTGGGTATTAAAGCTTATATCCCTGATATTAAACGCTTACATGGAACAGATATTTCATGATTGATTTACAAGGAAAGTCACCAAAATTATTGGTCATTGGTGATCTAATGATTGATCATTATTTATGGGGTTCGTGTGAGAGAATTTCACCCGAAGCACCCGTACAGGTTGTAAATGTTAAAAGCGAGAGTGCAGTTCTTGGTGGTGCTGGCAATGTCATTAATAACTTAAGAGCTCTTGGTGCACAGGTAGATGTTATTAGTGTTATTGGTGGTTGTGAAATTTCAGATGAACTCAAAAATCTATTAAAAAATATTGAAGTTGATACTCAATATTTAATCACTCAAAAAGACCGTATTACTAGTAAAAAAAGTAGGATCATTGCCGCTCAACAGCAAGTCGTGCGCTATGATAGGGAAAGCACTGATGAAATTAGCAGTGAATCACAAAAACAAATTTTAGCGTCCTTTAAAGACATTATTTCTAATTATGACTGCATTTTATTGTCGGACTATGGCAAAGGCGTATTAACGTTTGAACTCACTCAAGCCTTAATTATGCTTGCTAATAAAAATGGCAAAAAAGTATTAATCGACCCAAAAGGTTTGGATTATTCAAAATACAAAGGTGCTTATCTACTCACACCAAATAAAAAAGAAGCCAGTGAAGCGACGCAAGTCAATATTAAAGATGCTGCTAGTCTAGCTCAAGCAATCACTCAATTAAAAGACGAGTGCGACTTAGATGTTTCGTTAATCACCCTTAGTGAAGATGGTGTAGCAATTTATGACGACAATCTACGCACCCTTCCAACCGTAGCTAGAGAAGTGTTTGATGTCACGGGTGCGGGCGATACTGTACTTGCTTCATTGGGTTTTGCCTTAGCTTGTGATGTTGGTATTGATGACGCCGTTAAGTTTTCCAACCTTGCCGCTGGCGTTGTTGTGGGTAAAATTGGTAGCGCTACAGCCACTTTAAATGAAATCATTGAATACGAATCAAGTTTGAATAAATCCACCAGCGACGAGCACATTAAAACGCTTAAAGAAATTACCCTATTAAGTAAAGAATTAAAAGCCAGAGATAAGAAAATTATATTTACCAATGGCTGTTTTGACATCCTACACGCTGGCCATGTACGCTACTTAGAAACTGCCAAAAGTTATGGTGATATCCTAATATTAGGGCTTAATTCTGACAGATCCGTCACCGCACTAAAAGGGGAAAATCGCCCCATTAATGCACAATTAGACCGAGCTTACATATTGGCAGCGCTTGAGGCAGTTGATTACGTCGTAGTGTTTGATGAAGACACGCCGTATGATTTAATAAAAGCCATAAAACCACATACTTTAGTAAAAGGCGGAGACTACGAAGGAAAGCAAGTAATTGGCCAAGATATCGCTGATGAGCTGAAACTGGTACAGTTTGTAGATGGCAAAAGCACCACCAAAACCATTGAGAAAATCCAACAAGGAAAGTAATCATGAAATCTATTATTGAATTTGAATTTAATGAGCACTTAAAAACAGCTCAGGCAACTTTAGACTACATTGCCAAACCACTTGAGATTGCCGCCAATCTGTGCATTAAAAGCCTGAAAAATGGCGGAAAAATCTTAATCTTTGGCAATGGTGGTAGTGCAGCCGATGCTCAACATATTGCTGCAGAGTTGGTTGGCAGATACAAAGTTGAGCGTAAAGGTTTGGCAGCTATTGCTCTGACCACTGACACTTCAGCACTAACTTCAATCGGCAACGACTATGGTTATAAACACGTATTTGATCGCCAAGTTGAAGCACTCGCTAATAAAGGTGATGTGGTTATTGGTATTAGTACTGGCGGCAGTAGTGGCAATGTGATTAGCGCACTAACACTTGCAAACGAACTGGGATGCAAATCCATTGGTTTTAGTGGTCGAGATGGCGGCGAGATGAATATTATTTGCGATATTAACTTAGTCGTGCCTGCTGAGGATACGCCACGCATTCAAGAAATGCACATTGTTATCGGGCATACGATTTGCCATTTAATTGACCTAGAATTTAGTCGTTAAAGGTTTTTCTTTAGAGAGACTTAACCGAATCTAACACGTCTACTGCTTTAATGAGATTCATGCAATCATGATGTCCTAATGGGCAAGTGCGTTTCATACAGGGCTGGCAATCTAGATTTTTCCTTACAATTAAACTTTTTTCATTCATCCATTGCGAAGTTTCATCGTCTTTAGTTGGGCCAAAAATCGCCACCGTTGGCACTTCAAAAGCTGCTGCCACATGCATCGGGCCACTATCACCTGTGATAAATAAATCAAGATTATAAATGTGATTAATTAACTCCGGAATGGTGGTTTTTCCTGCCAAGTTTTGATAATTTTTAACACCTTTCTTGAGTAATGATTTTTCAATATCCAGTGCAATATCCACCTCACCCGGCCCACCAAAAATCACAATATCGTACTGATCTGATAACTCACTAGCCACTTTAGCAAATTCTTCAGGATACCAGCGTTTGGCACTGCCGTAGGATGCACCAGGATTGATACCGACAGTTTTTTGTGTTGATGGTTGAGAGTTGGCGGTGGATAGCAATAATTTTCCTGGTGGAAAATTAATATCTAGACTGTCATTGATAAAATCGTTGTATTTTTCTACTTGATGGCGGTGTTGATACTTGTTTTTATCGAATTGATACTTGTTTTTGGCTGATATTAAAAATTTCAGAAATTTTGTACGCAGTGAACTTCTAAACGAGAAAAAATAATCAAATTCACCTAAATTTCTTGCAGTTTTGTATAAAGCCCCATATTTCTTATCTAAAGCCACTGTTTTAACAACTTTTGGATGATTTTTCAGCGCCTCAATCGCGACAAAAGAGCCAATAAAAGTGATTTGCACGTCATTGTCAAAATTTACGATATTTTCAATCGCTGGCGTTGCCATCACGCAATCACCCAGCCAAGTTGGAAGCTCAATTAATACCTTCATTACTCAATTAATTTGTAATGTTTTTTACTTAACTCTAATCCAAATATTTTTTCAAGTTTAAGCATTAATTTATGTTTTTTTTGTTTTTTAGTCAGTTGATAAGTAGGGTCAGCTTGATAAATACCTTTGTCTTTGGGTAGCCAGTCATGAACTACATTTGGATGAGAGCTAGGAAATTCCTTAATAATAGATTGGTCCATTTGAGAATAATCAATCTTAGCGGGTTCGCCACCCCAGTACTGTTGCACTTTCTGGCTTTTAAGGTTCATTTGTTCTTCACTACGAACCCAGCCATAGTGATAACAGCATGCGCCCGTGTGTTTTGCTTTTGGATATCTGCCGTTTTTATTGCTATCTAGCACCAGCCAAAATAAACCATCCGGCGCATAGGATCTAACTGAATTCTTAATAATTCTCGCTTCTGAACGATACCATCCTGGTGAATCAAGATAAGAATTAGCATTACCATAGAAATGGTAAAAATCAAAAATTAAAACCTCCACTTCAGGATTGTCAACATGCTTTTGCATGGAGGCTTTAATTTTATCTAAATCATCTTCATGATAAACTTCATCACCTTCAATATAAAATGCCCAATCACCTGTGCAATTAAACTGGGCAATCATCTTTTGTTGACCATAAACATAGCCACGATCATGCATATTATCATTCCATGTTGACTGAATGATACGAATTTTTGGATTTTTTATTGATTGTATAAGTGCTAAAGTATCGTCCTCACTGTCACCAACATTAATTACGAACTCATCAACAATGGGTAATATTGATTTAATTGACTGGATAAAAGGATAGCCCAATATTTGTCCATTTTTAATGAATGTAAACGCGCTAACTTTCATATTTTTTAACTTTTAATAAAAATAATGCATTAGCTGATAAAAATCCTTTTGATTGAGGCGAGAAGACCCACCTTAATAATCTTTCTATCAGTAGCTGAAGTAGTCTTTTAATTATCCTAGTAGGGATTTTTAACATTTTTCCATTATAAATCGAATATACATCACCATTTTGATATTGCAACTCTAACCCGGCACTGTTACCCCAAAAACCCATTTTAGTCGCGGTAATAATATTAACATGAGTAATATCTCCATGCTGATTAGCAAGCCCTAGAGGGCTACTACCATTTGGAGTTCTTATAATTAAAGACCCACCAGGGTTAAGAAGATTTTTTATTTTCTTAAGAAAATTGACTACCTCTATATGCTCTATATGTTCCAGCACATCAAAACACACAACTAAATCAAATTTTTTATTTGGGATATTATCGATATTATCATATACTGAAAAACCCGCGTTAGTCGCCCTATCCAACAACTCTTTTATCAGCTCAACCCCAACAACATCCCAATTATTATTCTTACAATAATTTAAGAAATTACCATTACCAAAACCAATCTCTAAAACTCTTAAATTATTATTAAGATTAAATGTTTTTTTTATTTTTGAAAAATAAGCATCATCTTCAGGTGTATTTTTTCCGAAATCCCCGTCCTTCCAATTTTTCCAATCTTCATAGTTTTGCATGTTTAATCCCTAACAATCTTATCAATTACACTGTTGCTAAATTCTATCACCTGATGAACACTATATCCAGCTAAACTCTTAGTAGAATTTGAAAAAACTGTTTTAGATATTGTACTTACTGGGGAAAACAATTGATAACTATCTTGATTATCCTCGTGAATAGTTACCATAGGTATATTAAAAGCTGACGCAATATGAACAATAGAAGTATCTGGAGTAATAATTAAACCTAGTTTCTGGATAAGTGCTGCAACATCTAAAATTGTATTGGTTTTGTAGCTAGTAGCAACATAGTCAAGTGAGCTTTCTGTTACTTTTTCATCAACACGTTGTAAATTACTTGGCGTTGTTAAAATAATGATTTGAACATTGTTATTTACCTTATACAAACCTTGGCAAATTTTCCACAGCTCAGAGAATTTTATTTTCTTACCCTTAACAGCACCCTCAAGGTTAATGCCTATTAAAAATTTAGATGTATATTGGTTGATAAAATTTTGCGCTTGCTTTTGTTGATCACTAGTAATAAATAAATCATAGTCATTAGATTTTGGCATAATACCAAATGGCTGTAATGTTGCCAGCCAAATATCTCGAAAATGTGCGTTATGCGGTTTTTCTGTATAAAAATCATACAAGGATAATTCGCTACCACTAACACCATACCTGCCATCTTTTTTGACTGAAATGACTTTTTTAGGCTTAATGACTTTTAATCGGATAATGGCGTGCGGTATGACAGAGTGATCAAATTCAATACAGACATCAAATTCTTGTTTTCTGAGTTTTAATAGCGAAGACAAGTCGCCGAGTAAATTATTTTTATGGTTGGTAACAATATTGTCAATATAAGGGTTATTAACTAAAACATCTTGATTGGCTTTACTAGCCAAAACAGTAATTTTAATATGAGGATAGGCAAGCTTTAATTCTCTATAAACAGGCGTGGTAATAACCATATCACCTATACGATCGTAGCGCATAAATAATACGCTTTTTGCATCATGAATATCGAAATCATTAGCTTTCTTACTGGCAAGATTTCTAAGAATAAAGGCTTTAATTTTTCTACTAATCGACATGGTTATAAATACCTATTAATGCCGTTATCACACCACTGTAAATCATTATCGATTGCGTCTTGCAAAAGAATGTCATTTTGCTTTAGTGAAGTGCGCGTATTTTCATTGTGCCAAAGATGAAATTGAATAGCGTTAAAACGAATATTTTTTCGATTAATTCCGTTATTTAACAAACGAACTATAAACTCACTGTCTTCCCTGCCCCAACCTTCAAAGTCATTATTAAAACCATTGACACCAATACAATCTTGTTTAAAAAATGCCATGTTGCAAGTCTTAATACCACGCAAGTAATTTTTTTTCTTTGAGAATAATTTAGATAAAAAATTTGAATGGATGGTATTTTTCCGATTTTGAATTCCTTGGGAGAAGGGTGAAAAATTAACCCTCATTTCTACAAGTGCATCTTGTGTTGCACTTTGAGTTAGTAGCACCCTAGAACCTTGGACAAAATAACCCAATTCAGCATTATTAGCATGATCCTCAATAAACTTTGGATGTAGAATCATATCCCCGTCGATCAAGATAATATAATCACCACTTGATTGGGCTATGGCCTTATTTCTGGATTTTGCCACTCTAAAGCCATTATCCTTTTGCCATGAATGAATGATATTCAAGTCAGATATTTTTTGAAAATCACGGATTATTGTTTTAGTATCATTGCTACTACCATCATCAGCAATAATCACTTCATTTGGCATTAAAGTTTGAAGCCTTATACTGCGCAGTACCAATAATAACGCATCTGGCCGATTGTAAGTGGTAATAATTAAACTAACGCGCATTTAATATATCAAATCCTCAATAATTAGGTAACATTTAACCACATAATTTTTAATTAAAAAAATACTTATTTATGAAGATTTCAGCCTACATTATTGCCTACAATGAAGCAGAAAAAATACGCGACTGCATTAATAGTGTTTTATGGGCGGATGAAATTATCGTTGCTGACTCGCATAGTACTGATGGCACCAGCGAAATCGCTGAAGATCTAGGCGCAAAAGTTGTGCACATTGAATTTGATGGGTATGGAAAATTACGTAACCAGGCTATTTCATATTGTACGGGCGATTGGATTTTTAGCTTGGATTCAGATGAGCGTTGTACAATTGAAGTTCGAGATGAGATACTAACCCTGATAAAGGATGCTCCATTAGATATTTACCAAGTACCAAGAAAAAACTATTTTATGGGTAAGTGGATTAAGCACTCTGGCTGGTATCCAAACTTTAGACAACCCCAACTGTTTAGAAATGGAAAAATGACTTATGACTTAAAACCTGTGCATGAAGGCTATATTAGTCATAGTGATAAAAAAATAGGCGTGATCAAAAATATCATTTGGCAGTTTCCTTTTAAAAATACTGAAGAGGTTATTCACAAGGCTAATCGATACTCAACCCTTGGTGTGGCCAAATTACAAGATAGAGGAAAAACTGGCGGCGTGTTTAAGGCTTTTATTCATGGCTTTTGGTCATTTGTTAAACATTATATTTTTAAACTGGGTTTTTTAGATGGTGGCGCCGGATTTGTAATTGCCTTTGGTAATTTTGAAGGTACATTTTATCGATATATCAAACTCACTGAATCTCAAGCCAACTGGAAGCCACCTAGTGTAGAACTTATTTGTAGAGATAGTTAATGATTGTTCCTGTAATTTTATCTGGCGGCAGCGGTACAAGGTTGTGGCCACTGTCTAGAAAACTCCACCCGAAACAGTTTATTGATTTAGTTAATGACACTACTTTATTTCAAGATACAATTTTACGACTACCAAAGGACACTTCCAACCCACTTATTATTTGTAACGAAGAACATCGTTTTTTAGCAGCTGAACAACTACGTCAAATCAACAAAGAGTCAAATGGCATTATTCTAGAGCCGATTGGAAAAAATACTGCGCCTGCTATTGCGCTAGCGGCATTAAAGTTTGTTAATTATGGAGAGGATCCGCTATTATTAGTGCTATCAGCTGATCACCTAATTCAAGATACTGATACTTTTCATCAATCTATTAAGATTGCTGAGAAACTTGCAAAGGGCAATAAATTAGTTACTTTTGGCATTGTGCCTGATAAAGCAGAAACTGGCTATGGCTATATTCAGGCACAGCCTGAAAATGTTGAATCTTCAATGATGAATGTTGAATGCTTTAAAGAAAAACCTAATTTAAAGTTGGCAGAAGAATACTTAAAAGAGAATTCCACCTTAAAAGCCAAAAATTTACCATTGGCATGGTATTGGAATAGCGGCATGTTTATGTTTAAAGCTTCAGTTTACCTTAATGAACTGGAAAAATTTGAGCCGGAAATTCTTAACGCTTGTAAAAAATCTTGCCAAACTGAATACAAAGACAAAGATTTTATTCGCTTAAACAACGATGAATTTCTTAAATGCCCTGAGCAATCTGTTGACTACGCCGTTATGGAAAAAACTAATAACTCTGTAGTTATACCACTAGATGCAAATTGGGGTGACATTGGCTCCTGGGACGCGTTGTGGAATGCCAAAATCAAAGATCAAAATGGCAATGTTAGTGAAGGTGATGTGATTTTAGATGAAGTTAAAAATACTTACACGTATAGCTCTAATCGTTTAGTTTCGGCAATTGGTGTATCCGACTTAGTGATTGTTGATACGCAAGATGCCTTGCTGGTTGCAGATAAAAAACATTCTCAAAATATTAAAAATATCGTTAATCAATTAAAAAATGATGGTCGATCTGAAGCTGATAATCACCGAAAAGTATTTAGACCTTGGGGTTATTATGATTCGATTGATGCTGATGATGGTTTCCAAGTAAAGCGAATTTTAGTTAACCCTGGAGCAAAGTTATCCCTGCAAAAACATCAGCATCGTGCAGAACATTGGGTTGTGGTTAAGGGTATTGCCAAGATTACTTGTGGAGATAAAGTTTTTGAATTAAAAGCAAATCAATCGGCTTACATTCCAAAGGGTGAGGTACATCGATTGGAAAATCAAGAAAAAATAAATTTAGAGATTATTGAAATACAAACGGGTGATTATTTAGGTGAAGATGATATTATTCGCCTTGAGGATGACTATCAACGAAATTAAAAGCTTCATTATGTTTTTCTAGTACTAATTCCACTGAAATATTATTAACATCACTCTCATCAAATAACGGAAATGCAACAATTGCATTGGTAAGCTGCATTTGTGGAGTCAGCCTTGCAAATAGTGGAACAATAGGTGTATTAACTGCATTAGATGCATGCATCAATCCACCATCACAGCAAAGTAGGATTTGAGACTGTTTGATAATTTGTGCTGTTTGATTGAAACTATATTTACCCACACAATCAATAATATTGCTTTCAGAGAATTGATCCAACAATTCTTTTGCTATGCTTGTAGCATTGCCAGAGCCGATAAAAACAATGTTAATTTTCTGATCATTATCTAGAATTTTTGTAATTACTTTATCCCATGCATTGTAAGTTCGGTAATCCCATTCACCACCTAAAACAATAGCAATGTACCGATCAGGTAAATTTATTTGATTAATAATCTCTTGATCTGCTTTGCTAATAAACATCGAGGCCTTAGCTGAGGCATTGATTTTATCCTCAGATTCAATATAGCCTAACAAGTGATTCATTTGATGAAAGCTAAATAGCACTCGGTTTACTTCAGGGCCATTGTAGTAACCAAACATACCTGCAAAAGGTGTTGACGGTGCTATTTTGGATTTGATATTAATACTTCTCGAACTGTAGGAATCAATAATTACCAAATCGTATTCAGAGTTTTTTACATCTTCTATCCTGGAGTAAATGTTGTTAAATATGTGATCATCTCCATAAATATGTACATTTTTCTTATCAGTGAAAAGATCTATATTTCTGCCTTTAAGTAGTACTCTAGAAGATAGATCCATTAAGCTGTCGCCCAAACTAGGGGCTGAAATATTAATCCAAAGCATGTTTTTATGCTCTGGCAATATTTTAAATATTTCAAGATTTTTTTGACCCTTTGAAGCTATATATAAATAACGTTTAATAAATTTAATCCAACGTTTAAATATTGGTGTTTGTGCTAAAAATTCCTGCGTGTAATTTGGAATATCAAACTTGAATGGCAATATATATGTTTTATCAAAATTTAGCATTTTGATACCAATCTTTTACTTCATTAAAAATATCTTCAGGGCTAATATGATCCAGACATTCACTCTTACCGTGTTTATCGTCACAACCCGCCTTACCACAGGCCACACATGACATGTCTGCTTGGAATATTGTAATATTACCGTAAGCCTGCTTAGGCTTGTCCTGTATGGCGGACATCTGTAAATCATTAGACCATGGCGACCACATACTTAGCTTAGTTGGGCCGTATATGGCAAAAATACGTTTATTTTGACTAGCAGCTATATGCATGTTCAAAGTATCCATACCGATGTATGCTGATGATAATTTACTCAGTGCAAAATACTCTTCCAGTGTTGTTTCACCAATCCAGTTAAAAATATTATCCAGATTGGGGATGCTGGCTTTAATTTCTACATCAATCTTACCATTGGAGCCAGTAATTAATATTGGCATGCCTAATTTATTTAAGTTTTCAAGCAACTCATTTCGAAGATGTTGCGGATAAATTTTGTACTTGTATTGTGCAGATGGATGAAAAATAATAAACTCTTTTATACCTATTTTATTTAATTTATCTTTAACATTGGCAATAACAATATCTGAAATATTCGGTGATTGCTGAATATTGTCATGCTTTATTTTTAATAAACTTAATGACTGTAAATTGTTTAGCAATATGTGTTTAGTTGAGTCAAAATAGTAATAATGAGTTAAAAGTATCTTTTTCCACCATGATTTTTTATTATTTTGCTCTATCGCACTAATGGATTTTTTACCTGCAAATAGTGCATAAAAAACACTACGATCACTTGCAGTTAGATTAACGCTTAGATCATATTTTTTAAAAATCGACCTGATTAAATCTCGCTCTTGTTGCCAGCGATTATCACGCTTTTTCTGATAAGAGAATTGATGGATAAAATTAACGTGCGGCAATAATTTTGCAAGAGGGAGTGTGTCATCATTAACCAGAAGATCTATCTTAGGCTGTTGGTGATACTCATATAATGCATTAATGAGTGACAAGCTAAATAATACATCGCCATTTGAGCGTTGAATTATTATCAATATTTTCTTACGTTCTTTCAAAATCTTTGTATAAAAATGAACTAAAAAAAACAAACAAAAATGTCGTGTAATGCCCTAACAAATAAGAATCACTCCACATAATAACTAAAAAAAGTATTGGCAACACTAAGCCAACATCTCTTAAAAATTTACTTTTGGATGTTAATGCAATTTTGATTTGAACATAAAACAGATAAAATATTGATACCAAGCCCAGTAAACCCAATTGCACTAATATCAATGTATACATATTGTGTGGATTTGTAGCATTTGGCAGTGTAGGCGTCCTACTCATATTAATATTTTTATATTCATCAGGAAAATCTCCAACACCAACACCAATAATTGGGTTTTCTTTAATAATTTCCCATGAATTAAGTGCGAAAGTAATTCTTAGGCCAACGGAAGATCCTTTGTTATCGGAATAATTAATAGCATTTTTTATTGCCAGGTCAACCCTTTCGTGAAAAATATTACTCATCTGATAAGCACTAAAAAATATCCCAGGAATTAATATCAAAACTGCAATTAAAGCCTTCTTCTTTTGCGAATCAAAATATTGAAAAATTAGAATAATTAGCATTACAAAATACATAACTTGCCCCGCTCTGCCGCCCGTAATAAACATATTAATGGTCATTGTTATTACAAAAAAACTATAAATATATATCTTTACTCTGTCAAGGGTTTTGTTAAAAAGAACTTCATGACTGACTAGATATATAGAAAATGCCAATATAGGATTATAAGAAATATGACTCATAAAAGGTGTCGGATTTTCAATGGTGGCATTTTTAAAAGCGGGAATAACCTCAAGCCATACCAAGTAAGATAAAACCTCTGTTATGGTTATGGCTAACAAAAATGCCGAAATATAGTGCTTAATATTCTCTTTTTTAGTAATTGTTAACAAAATTGGCAAATAAATAAAAAAATCCTGCATTTTTCTAACAATATGCAACCCCCAAGTCATATCACTCGTCCATAATAATCCAAGCACATGTACTGCAAAAAATATCAATGAAGCAACTGCTAGCTTGTTACTTCTTATCTGATTGAACTTTTCCTTATAACCCCCTGAAAACAGCCAAAGAATTACAATCAATCCCATAAGGATATTACCGCCCGCAACAGTTAATGGCAACAAAAATGCCAAAAATATCAATAAATATTGATAAGCTTTATCTATATTTGAATTATAAGAAATCACAACAATAATATTTTCATAAAAAAAGTATTATACATTCTAGAAATTTACCTAATATCATTTAGTGATTTAACCATCCTCTAATGATTTAAGTAAAAGTAAAATTAAAATTATTTAGCTATATATTTCAGTCATAAAAAATTGGTAGACCAAAATGATTAACAAAGAAGTTGGCTATTTACAAAAGATAGAGGGCTTTGAGTTTATCGATGGTGTTTTTTGATGCTTGCTTAGATTTTCAAGCATTCGGCAGGAATTTCAAACACCATTTTGGTTAAAAGCGGCCATAAAATTGATGAAAAAAAACTCTAAAGCGAAGTTTGTTTTCGATTCAATCAAACAAATTGTAGGAACTCTCTAGCTTTCAATACAACTTTATTCACCTCAATTTCACTAATTGAAAAATCGCTTTTATTAATCTTGGCAGGATTAACCTTGGAATTTGATTCAAGAATTTGATTAATGTTAGTTGTATAAGTATTGCGATAACCGGGTGTTGAGCCAAATAGCGTAATAGACGGAATATTGAGTGCCCAAGCCATATGAGTTGGCCCGGTATCGCCGCCAATTACTAGATCCATTTTTTCGATAAACGCCTTCAACTCATCTAGCGTTAATTTATCTGCAATCTGAACTGCTGGCGCAATTTTCTGAATTTGTTGCGCCATATTTTTTTCTGATTCATTACCCCATAACACAATAAAATTAGCATTCAATTCTTGCGAAATTTGTGCATATTGCTCTACTGGATAAATTTTAGATTTGAAAGATGCGCCAGGGATTAATGCAATGTTAGGCTTATTATCAGAAATCACACTAGGTAATATTTTGCTATTAGAAAACAAAAATAGCTTCTTATTTAAAATTTCATCGTGTGAAATTGTTATATCTAACGCGCTGGAAATCAGACCTATATTACGCATTATAATATTTTCATCATAATCTATATTGTAAGTATCGGTATAAAACCAAGCAGCAAATGACTCACGTAAGGAATTTTTATCAAAACCAAAGGTTTTATCTGATGGGGTTATGCGAGATACAAGTGCAGATTTAATCAATCCTTGTAAATCAATAACCAGATCGTACCTTGGTAATTTTCTAAGTTTTTTAAATTCTGAGAATAAGAGTTTGAATGATTTTTTTTGCTTAGCTTGCTTAATATTAATCGTGTGGATATTATCAATATCAGGATTATTTATTAGGATATCTTTGAAACCTTCTTCAACAATCCAGTCAATACTTGAGTCAGGCAAATGGCGCTTGATAAATTGCAACGCGACCATGGCGTGGATAATATCCCCTAAGGCAGAAAGTTTAACGATTGCAATTCTCATAAAACAGATTTTACTACGACCTTCGCTCAATATATCAGTATGAGTGTTTAATGATATAATTCTCGCATTATTTTTTTACCCATGATTTATGAGCGAAAATACACCAACTGATAAGCCTGTTAACTTTATTCGTCATCAGATTAATGATGATCTGGATTCTGGCTTACATTCATCTATTCAAACGCGCTTTCCGCCTGAGCCAAATGGCTATTTACATATTGGCCATGCAAAATCTATTTGTTTAAATTTTGGCCTAGCTCAAGATTACAACGGTAAGTGTAACTTGCGTTTTGATGATACAAATCCTGCGAAAGAAGATATAGAGTTTGTTGATTCGATCAAGGCTGATGTAGCATGGCTGGGTTTTAAATGGGATGGTGAAATTCAATACAGCTCTAATTATTTCCCAAAATTTTATGAGTATGCACGTGAACTGATTAATAAAGGCTTGGCGTATGTATGTTTTTTAAATGCTGAAGAAACACGTGAATATCGCGGCACCTTAAAAGAAGCTGGCAAAGATAGTCCGTATCGTGATACTTCCGTTGAGGAAAATCTAGAACTACTTGCTAAAATGAAAGACGGTAAATTCTCCGAAGGTGAATGTGTGTTGCGCGCCAAGATTGATATGGCCAGCTCGTTTATGTGCATGCGCGATCCAGCGCTGTACCGCATCCGCTTTGATAAGCATCATCAAACAGGCAATGAATGGCGTATTTATCCGATGTATGATTTTGCACACTGTATTTCTGATGCAATTGAAAATGTCACTCACTCTTTATGCACATTAGAGTTTCAAAATAATCGACATTTGTACGATTGGATTCTTGAGCATTTAGATGATTTTGACAAACTTAATCGCCCACATCAATACGAATTTTCAAGACTCAACCTTGAATACACAGTTATGTCAAAGCGCAAACTTCAACAATTAGTGGAAGATAATCTTGTTACTGGTTGGGATGATCCACGCATGCCGACAATTTCAGGATTGCGTAGGCGCGGTTATACGCCGGCAAGTATTCGTGATTTTGTCGACCGTATTGGTATTTCTAAAGTTGATAGTATGACCGACATGAAAATCTTGGAAGATGCTGTGCGTGACGATCTTAATACGGTTGCACCAAGAACCATGGGGGTCATTGACCCGATACGTGTGATTATTGAGAATTACCCTGAAGATAAAATAGAGACTCTACAAGCACCTATTCATCCTCAAAATGAAGCCATGGGCAAGCGTGAAATATTTTTCTCACGTGAGTTATTTATTGATAGAGCTGATTTTGAAGAAGTTGCACCTAACAAAAAATTCAAACGCCTAGCTATCGATAAAGAAGTACGCCTGCGCAATGCATATGTCATTAATGCTACTACTTTTGACACAGATTTTGATGGCAATATTACAACTGTGTATGCCACTTATGATGCAGATACATTGGGTAAAAATCCTGCTGATGGTCGAAAAATCAAAGGGGTAATTCATTTTGTAGAAGCCACTAAAGCTTTAAAAGCTGAATTTAAACTATATGACCGTCTATTTACACTTGAAAATCCGGGCAAAAATGATCATTTTGAGCAGTTAATTAACCCTGACTCACTTGTGAGTACCTATGGCGTTATTGAGCCTAGTATGGCTAATGCTGAGCCGGAAGTGGCTTATCAATTTGAACGTGAAGGGTATTTTTGTCGCGATAATCAATCGCCTGACGAAATCGTATTTAATAAGACGGTCAGTTTAAGAGATACTTGGAGTCATTAACCCAGCTCGCTTAACCAATCTGAAACTGTATCTATTTCGTTGTATTTCGTAAGGTCAATTTGTAATGGTGTCACTGATACGTAGTTATTATCAATAGCGTGAAAATCAGTGCCTACACCGTTATCGGCTTCTTTGCCATTTTCGCCAATCCAATATAAAGAGGCATCATCTTTGTCTTGAATGCTTGGTTCTGACATATGGCGCTTACCCAAGCGTGTGGTTTGAAAACCCTTAATACTCTCTATAGCAACATCAGGAATATTTACATTAAGCACAGTGTCGTGGGATAGTTGCGCATGAGATATATGGCCAATTAATTGCTTAGCGATAATACCAGCAGTTTCAAAATTTTCCCCTTGCCAGCTAGCTAGAGATATTGCCACCGATGGCAGACCTAAGAAACGCCCTTCTATCGCCCCAGCTACAGTACCAGAATAGATAACATCATCGCCCAAATTAGGGCCAAAATTAATACCCGTTACTACTAAATCAAAATCATCTTTCAGAAAGCCGCATAGTGCTAGATGCACGCAATCACTAGGTGTGGCATCAATACTATAGATATTTTCGCTGATCTTAACTGGTTTGAGCGCTCTATTAAGGGTTAGAGAGCTACTCGCTGCTGATTTATTTTCACTCGGCGCCACAACGATGACTTCATGGTCCTGTGATAAATATTTAACCAAAGTCTGAATGCCTTTGGCTTGATAGCCATCATCATTACTAACAAGGATTTTCATTAGGTAATATTTAACGTAATTTGATCTTTTTTAACACCAACTTTAACCACACCGCCATTTATTAGCTTACCAAATAAAAGCTCATCAGCCAATGGCTTGCGAACTTCTTTTTCAATAAGACGTGACATCGGACGAGCACCCATTTGTGCATCATAGCCATTAATAGAAAACCATTTTCTAGCAGCGTCAGAGATAATAAGCGAAACATTTTTATCCTCTAAAGTAGCTTCTAGCTCAAATAAGAATTTATTCACCACATAAACAATTGTGTCTTTATTGAGTGAATTAAAGTAGATCACTTCAGACAAGCGGTTTCTAAATTCTGGGGTGAAAGTCTTTTTAAGTTCGCTTTCATAATCTAGTGCATGATCTTGCTCACTAAATCCAATTGACGCCCGTTGAACACTGTGAGCGCCGACATTAGATGTCATTACTAGTATCACGTTTCTAAAATCAATTTCACGTCCATTAGCATCCGTCATCTTGCCGTTATCCATTACTTGTAAAAGAATATTAAACAAATCTGGGTGTGCTTTTTCTACTTCATCTAACAGTAAAACTGCATATGGATTAGAGTTAACTGCTTCAGTTAATAGCCCACCCTCATCATAACCCACATAACCTGGAGGGGATCCAATTAGCTTGGAAATAGAATGGCGCTCCATATACTCACTCATATCAAAACGTAACAGTTTCACACCCATAATGCGTGCTAGTTGTTTACAAATCTCGGTCTTTCCTACACCTGTTGGGCCGGCAAACAAGAATGAGCCCATGGTTTTATCTTCCTGAGATAATCCAGAGCGAGCCAGTTTAATTGCCGTAGAAAGACTGCCTACAGCCTCATCTTGACCAAAAACACCTAACTTTAATTCTTCTTCTAAATTTTTAAGTAATGACTTGTCATCATTTGTTACTTGGCGTGATGGAATACGAGCAAGTTTAGCGACAATATCTTCAATATCACTAACACCAATATTAATCTTACGCTTAGACTTTGGTTGAATTTGCTGCAACGCACCTACTTCATCAATAACATCAATAGCTTTATCCGGCAAGCGACGATCATTGATATAACGATGTGATAGCTCAACTGCAGATTCTAATGCCGCTGCTGAATACTTCACTTTGTGATGATCTTGATAATATTTTTTCAAACCATGCAAAATCTTAACCGTATCACTAATCGAAGGCTCTTCAATATCAATTTTTTGGAATCGACGAGTCAACGCATGATCTTTTTCAAATACTTTACGAAACTCCTCAATGGTTGTGGAGCCCATACATCTAAGTGATCCATCCGCCAAAGCGGGTTTAAGTAAATTAGATGCATCAAGTGATCCACCAGAAACACTGCCTGCACCAATCATAGTATGAATTTCATCAATAAATAAGATGGCGTGGGGGATTTTTCCTAGATCAGTCAAAACTGACTTTAAGCGCTTTTCAAAATCACCTCGATACTTTGTACCGGCAATCAAAATACCGATATCTAGTGAATAAATACTCGCTTCTTTTAAGACCTCTGGCACTTTACCATCAACAATTTTTTTAGCAATCCCCTCAGCAATAGCGGTTTTTCCGACGCCTGCTTGACCAACAAATAGTGGATTATTTTTGCGACGACGAGATAATACTTGAACGGTTCGTAAAACCTCTTCTTCACGACCTAATAGCGGATCAATCTTTCCTGCTCTTGCTTTTTCACATAGATCAACAGTATAGGTATCAAGAGAAGATTTTTTAGGTTTTTGAATTTTATCTTCAATTTCGGCATTCTCTTCGATCACTTCAGGCTCTCGATTAGCAATACCTTCCATAACCTCTAGACGAGAAATGTTGTTAAGCTTTAGCAAATAAACCGCATGTGACTCTTTCTCTGACAAGATGCTCACCAAAACATTCATGGCATAAACAGTATTCTTTTGTGCAGATTGTGCCTGGTAAACACTGCGTTGTAAAACTCTTTGAAAGCCAACTGTTGGTACAATATCAATTTCAGAATCTTGAGCAATTAGTGGCGTGTGTGAATCAATATATTCTTCCAGCTCTTCACGAACCTCGTCGAGATTAACGCGTTTATTACGCAAAAAAGTAATCACTTCGTCAATATTCAATAAAGCGAGGAGCAAATGCTCAACAGTTACAAACTCAAGTCGATTATTACGAGCCTGAGTCATGATAAAGTTAATTTCTTGTTGTAGTCCTGATTCAATCATAGTATCTCTATTATAAATTAGTCGCTCAATTCGCGCAAAACGCACATAAGTGGTTGTTCATTATTCCTAGCAAAATCCGTTACTTGGGTTACTTTTGTATTAGCAATATCATGCGAATAAGTGCCACATACTCCTTCCCCATCTACATGAATTTTAATCATAATTGCATTTGCCGCTTCTTCGTCTTTGGAAAAAAACCTCATTAACACAGCCACTACAAACTCCATGGTTGTATAGTCATCATTTAGCAATAAAACCTGAAATCTCTTAGGTTTTCCCAACTTAGGCTTAGCAATTTTAGTTTTTAATTCTTCCATTTTATTGAGCTGATTTTCTTTTAAGTAAAATATAAACAAAGACTAAAACGATTAAAGTAGGAGTAGATGCAACCAAGAAGTGATTGTAATCAAATCTAAGGGATAATACCCCCCCAATTCTTGAGAATAATTCAAAAAATAAACTCAAGGCCACTCCTAGAAAAATTTTCTTACCTAATGACGCATCCCGTAGTGATCCAAAAATAAACAACATCGAGAAAATAATCATTGCTATCAGCGTGAATGGCTTAACAAGCCTCTTGTATAACTCAACTTCAAACGGGTCTGATGCCAATCCATTTTGCATTAAAAAATTAATTTGATTATATAAATCCCAAGTAGGTAATTCACCAGGCTTTTTACGTAAACTGCTAACAAACTCTTGATCAAACGCAACTGGAACTTTATATTGAGTTAATTGATCAACATTAAAGTTGTTAAATTTCTGACCTTCACTTTGATCAATTTGATAGAGATCAATCTTTTCTAGCATTAAATTTTCACCATCAAATAGCGCATTATCAGTCTGCCCAACTGATACTAATGTCTTATCATTCTTTAGATTAATTAACATTACATCACTAAATAGATGCCCGTCAAAGTTTTTACCAACATGAACTATTGATTGCTTGTCTTTTACCCAAAATCCTTGTTGATTTTTGGACAAAATATTATGCCCAAACGCTTGAGCTCGAGAATTTTTCGCAGCTTGATTGGTTACAGGTGCAAGGAATTCACCGATTAGAGTCGATATAACAATAAATACCAGTGCTGTCTTTAAGACAATCTTAGTAATATTCATAATTGAAATACCTGAACTTCTAATAACAATTAGTTGCGAAGTCCCCGCTAAATGCCCTAATGCCAGAAGTGTACCAAGAAGAATAACCACAGAAGAATGTCCAGAGACTACATCTGGCAATTTCAAAGAGATATAAATCATCGCCTCAGAAATCGTGTAATTTGCTTGCCCAATTTCATTGACTTCATTTAGAAAACTAAAAAACGAGTAAACCCCTACCCAAATCAGCATAACAGCTAAAGTATAAAAAGCCATGGTTTTAATAATATATCGATCTAGAATTTTCATTAAAATACGGGGTTCTTTCAGGTTTAATTAAACAATGACACTATTATGACAAATATTCACAGCGATAAAATCCTTATTCTTGATTTTGGCTCTCAATATACGCAACTCATTGCCCGTCGCGTAAGAGAAATTGGCGTGTATTGTGAATTATTTCCATATGATGTAGATGTGGCTTTTATTAAAGAATTCAACCCTAAGGGCATTATCCTATCTGGCGGACCTGACACAGTTACCACTGATGATTCAGCCAGAGCGCCTCAAATCGTGTTTGATCTAGGTGTGCCTGTTTTAGGTATTTGCTACGGCATGCAAACCATGGCAATACAACTTGGTGGTAAAGCCACATCAGCTGACAAGCATGAATATGGTTTTGCAAAAATTCGTGCTCGTAACCACTCTCCACTCTTAAATGATATCACTGATAATGTCAACGACCAGGGTCATAGCTTGCTTGATGTGTGGATGAGTCACGGCATTGAAGTTAACGAATTACCAAAAGGTTTTAAACTCATTGCATCAACCGATAATTGTGCCATTGCTGGATTTGCCAATGTTGAAAAACACTATTATGGTTTACAATTCCACCCTGAAGTTACGCATACCAAGCAAGGAAAGCACATACTTGATCGCTTTGTCAGTGGAATTTGTGACTGCGAGAACAATTGGACTACTGACAATATTATTACTGATTTAGTTCAAAGTCTTAAGGATCAAATCGGCAATAGTAATGTTTTGCTAGGCTTGTCAGGCGGCGTTGATTCCTCTGTGGTAGCGGTATTACTACATCAAGCCATTGGCGACCAACTCACCTGTGTGTTTGTCGATAACGGTCTATTGCGCCTTAATGAAGGTGATGAGGTTATGCAAACTTTTGCCGACAACATGGGTGTTAAAGTCATTCGTGCCAATGCTCAGAAAAAATTCTATGATGCTCTTGCCGATGAAAATGATCCTGAGAAAAAACGCAAAATTATTGGTCATGCATTTATCGAAGTCTTTGAAGAAGAGGCTAAATACCTTGATGATATTAAATTTTTAGCGCAAGGTACCATCTATCCAGACGTAATCGAATCAGCTGGCGCCAAATCTGGCAAAGCCAAAGTGATTAAATCACACCACAATGTTGGCGGTTTGCCAGAAGATCTAAAATTTGAATTGGTTGAACCCTTAAAAGAACTATTTAAAGACGAAGTTCGTACCATTGGCGTGAAGCTGGGCATTCCTGCGCACATGCTTTACCGTCATCCATTCCCGGGCCCCGGCCTAGGTGTAAGAATATTAGGTCAAGTGAAAGAAGAATATGCTGAAATTTTGCGCGAAGCAGATGCGATCTTTATGGATGAATTATATAAAAATGATTTATACGATAAAGTTAATCAAGCTTTTGCAGTTTTCTTGCCAATCAAATCAGTTGGTGTCACCGGCGATGAGCGTCGCTATGATTATGTCATTGCGCTTAGAGCCGTAGAAACCATTGATTTTATGACCGCTCGTTGGGCACACCTACCATACGATTTTCTAGATCATGTTTCTAATAGAATCATGAATGAAATTACGCGTGTTTCGCGCGTAGTCTATGATATTTCTGGAAAACCGCCCGCCACTATTGAATGGGAGTAACTCAGGAAGAAAGTCTTACTCTGCTTCAAGAGGAAAAATGGATGGCACTTGCTTTAGAGCAGGCAAGGCTTGCTCAGGCAATAGACGAAGTGCCTGTTGGGGCTGTTTTAGTGCAGGATGGAAAGCTCATTGCTAGCGCTCATAACCAGCCTATTTCAACCAATGATGCCACTGCCCATGCAGAAATACAATTATTACGCAAAGCCGGCAAACAGCTCAACAACTACCGACTACCCAATACCACTCTATATGTCACGCTAGAGCCTTGCATGATGTGCTTAGGCGCCATGATTCACGCACGTATATCGCGCGTTGTGTTTGGTGCATATGATCCAAAAACTGGCGTTTGCGGCTCTTGTGAAGACTTGTCAATTGGTAGTTGTATTAACCATTCTATCGAACTTCAAGGCGGCATACTTGAAGCTGACTGCAAAAATATTCTTCAAACATTTTTTAAAAATAGGCGAAAATAATAGTTATTAAAGAACTATACTTATTACCTTAGCTACTTAAGGAAAAAGTATGAGATCACTATTCATAGTGCTTATTTTACTGCCAACACTAGCATTTTCAGATAATACGGCTACTGGCACCAATACACTTTTAAGCAATACCACAGGCACCAAGAATGTCGCTATCGGCGACTCAGCAATGAAAGAAAACACCACGGGGATAAATAACACTTCTGTTGGTTATTTTGGCCTACGCGACAACACATCGGGCAAACAAAATACTGGCATTGGTAGTTATTCTCTTCGCTATAACACTACCGGAGACGACAACACCGCAGTGGGTTTTGAATCACTAAAATATAACACTACTGGCGACAAAAATACTGCGGTTGGTAATTATGCCTTGCAAGAAAATACAACTGGAACAAGTAACACTTCAGTTGGTAATTACTCACTCAGTGACAATACCTCGGGTGATAAAAACACGGCCATAGGAAGCTACTCGATGCGCTCAAACTCCTCAGGAAATGACAATACTTCCATTGGAAATTACACTATGCGTGACAATACCACTGGATCTGATAATACCGCCAGTGGTAATTATGCAATGCGCTACAACACAACAGGTTCAAATAATACAGCTTTCGGTAATCAAAGTATGAAGGCCAATACCACAGGCGGTTTTAATACTGCACTGGGTGACGATGCCCAATTAGCCAATACTACTGGCTCGTACAATGTGTCTAACGGCAATGGCACTCTTAATAGTAGTAACGGCGACAGTAATACTGCCATTGGCTATCGAGCTGGATACACCAATGCAAGTGGATCAAACAATGTCTTCATTGGGCATAAAGCTGGCTATAACGAAACCGGATCTAATAAACTCTACATCTCTAATGGTGACACTTCATCACCCTTAATTCAAGGTGATTTTTCCTCTCAAGAAGTAACGATTAATGGCAACTTAACCGTCAATACTTTAAAAGATGCATCCGGCAATAACGTACTGCGTAAAGTAGGTGATGTTGTGCATATTGGAACCAACTCATTTACCATTGAAGACGCATCAACTTCCAGCAGTAGCAAAGACGAAATCGCCTCAAGTATCAATGAACTCCAAATTGGCACCAGTACCTCGCACAATACCAGCGTACTCGGCACACTTAGCATACAAACCCCAACAAGCGATAATCACGCCACCACCAAGACTTATGTTGACAGCGCTACAAATTCCAATTCCAATAGCATAAGTACAAATGGCACAGATATTAGCGCTATACAATCAAAAAATACTTCTCAAGATAGCTCTATCGCCTCAAATACCTCAGCAACATCTGCCAATACCACTTTGATTAGCACTAATACTACTGCAATAAATATCAATATTAACGCTATACAAGAGCTAACAACTGGATTGGCGCAATCCATGGCTATGAGTGCGCTTAGCGCACCTAGCTTTGGTAAATCTAATTTTTCTATTGCGACAGGTAACTACAATGGCACTCATGCCGTTGCATACGGATTTTCCCATCACGATGGTGAGCAAGATATTACTTATCGATTACTCGGCTCGCAATCAGGAAATATCTCCAGTTCAGCTGCGTCAGTTGGCTGGAGTTTCTAATTATAAATAAAGCATTTTAGAATTACAAACCTCTATTAAAATAGCTCAATATGATTAAATTAAAATACTAACTATGCAAACTAACACACCCGAACAAAACTATTATCAAGAAGACGAAATCGACCTTAAAGAGTTGTTCGGAATTCTTTGGGCGAAAAAAACTTTAATCATCGGAATAACAACACTTATTACTGTACTTGCAGGTATCTATGCCTTTAACAAAACTCCTATTTATGAAGCGACTGCCTTAGTTGAGATCGGAAATTATAAAAACAACAACAACAACAACAACAACAACAACAACAACAACAACAACAACAACGTTTTAGTTGATTCTGTGCCAGAATTGGTAAAAAAGTTAAATTTATTATTTATAGATTTATTGAAAAATGAAAAAGATAGAAAGGCCACTATTATCTCTATTTCCACCACTAAAGGGGTTTCAGGTTTTCTTGATATTAAATCTGAAGCATCATCTAATAAATTGGCAATTAATGAAATTAATAAGGTTGTTTCCCATATACACAATAAACATCAAACTATTATGAATGATGTTAAAAACAGAAGAAAGCTAGAAATAAAGAACATTCAAACTAGAATTGACAATATTAAAAATAAAGAAATTAAATTGTTAATGCAAAAAATTAATGCTCAACAAAATAATTTGGACAATTATCGTATACAGTTAAATAAAATGATTGCTAATATTGAAGATATTTCAAAAACTGATCCAGCGCTCACAGCTCTAAAACTTATGGAAAAAAGAGATATTTCAACCTTTGTTGCTGAGTTAAATTTACAACTAATGGATATGCGTGATAAAAAAGACACTCTCGAAACCACAACTATCAACGACCTAATAGAAAGAAAGAAATTTGTTGAATCAATGTTATTGCCACATAATTATAAAAACTCTGAAGTTATTGGTCGTGTCCTTAGTAATGATTATCCAATCAAACCGAAGAAAAAACTAATTGTAATGGTTGCATTTATTGCTGGATTTATCCTTTCAATCTTTTTGGTGTTTATTATGAATGCTTTTAGAAAAGAAGAAGATGCAGCCACGGCTTAAAATTTAGAAAATTTCTTAAATGGCGCTATTTTTAGTGCCTAATAAAGTCAATATTACCTTTAACACCCTCTTAAAGAGATAAAAACCCCTTAAAACAGCTTGTTTTAAGGGGTTTTTAATGAAAAATTAACCAACAATCAAAAATATTGGAAATTCTTTAAATGGGTAATTTTTAGTGATTTTCCTAATTGTTTAGCGAGTATTTTTTTTATTTTTACAAGGCAAACTTGCCAAAACTTGACTGAGCATAGTTAAAACTATGCGACTGAAAGTATTGGGGAGTTTAACACCGTAAAAAAGAAAAAGACAACGCTAAACGGTGTACATACCTCCGTTAACGTGGAGTGTTTGAGCTGTAATATAAGCACCCGCATCACTGGCTAAAAATAACACCGAACCAGCAATCTCTTCAACCGTGCCCAAACGCCCCATTGGAATTTGCTTGGATAATGCTTCTTTTTGTTCTTCAGGCAGTGCGTCGGTCATATCCGTTTTGATAAAGCCTGGTGCTACGGCATTAACGGTAATACCGCGAGCGCCTACTTCACGTGCTAAAGATTTGGTAAAGCCCATGATGCCAGCTTTGGCAGCAGCGTAATTAGTTTGTCCTGCGTTACCCATAGCGCCCACAACGGAAGCAATAGAGATAATGCGACCGGCACGTTTTTTCATCATGCCGCGCAGTACCGCTTTTGACATTTTGTAAACAGAAGCCAGATTGGTGTTCATAATATCATCCCATTCATCATCTTTCATGCGCATCAGAAGATTGTCACGCGTGATTCCAGCGTTATTAACTAAGATGTCAACAGCACCATAGGTGTCTGTGATATTTTTCATTACATCAGCAATTTGATCATTATCCGTAACGTTTAGTGCCATACCTTGGCCAGCAATTTTTTGAGCTTTTAAGGTATCGCTAATAGCATCAGCACCCTTGTCGCTTGTGGCTGTACCGATAACAGTAGCGCCCGCATTACCTAACGAAAGTGCAATGGCTTGGCCAATACCGCGACTTGCGCCCGTGACTAATACAATTTTTCCAGTTAAATCTGACATTATTTTATCTCCTCTAAAGTGATTGCAACGCTAGCCGAATCTAATACAGCATTAGCGCTTAATGATTTGTTAATTCTACGTGTTAGTCCAGCTAGTACTTTTCCAGGTCCGGCTTCGATGAGTTTTTCTGCGCCCATATCTGCCATGGCTTGCACGGTTCCTGTCCATAGTACGGGTTTATGCAATTGTGCAACGAGCTTGGCTTTTATGTCATTAGTATCTACGGCTTTAGCGCCATCAACATTATGCAAAACATCAATATTGCCCATTTTAAAATCAAGCGCATCAACGGCTATTTTGAACTTTTCAGCTGCGCCGTCCATCAGTGAACAGTGTGATGGTACGCTTACTGGCAAAATCACAGCGCGCTTTGCACCTGCAGCTTTCATCGCTTCGCAGGTGACGTCGACTGCTGGCTTGTTGCCTGCAATCACCACCTGTCCATTTGAGTTAAAGTTTACAGCCTGAACAATACCTTCACCAGAATAATCAGCACATACCTTAACCACTACTTCATCCTCAAGCCCTAAAATAGCCGCCATAGCACCCACACCAGCAGGAACAGCTGATTGCATAAGCTCAGCGCGCGTACGTACTAATTTAATACCGTCACTAAAGCCAAGCGAGCCTGAAGCCACCAAAGCCGTATACTCACCTAAAGAGTGGCCTGCCATACAAATTGGCGATAGCTCTGTTTCACTACTTAAAATCCTATAAGTAGCATAACCCGCAGCCAACATGGCGGGTTGTGTATTCTGTGTTTGATTAAGTCCTTCTTGATCTTCTTGAGTAAGCTTCCAAAGATCAAAGCCTAGTGCATCACTTGCCTCGGTAAAGGTATCTTTTACAACAGAAAAATGATCGGCAAGCTCTGATAGCATACCAAGTGATTGTGAACCTTGGCCCGGAAATATAATGGCGTATTTCATAATAAATTTAATAAACGAAATAGCCTTATTTTAGTTAATAAAAAAGCGCCTGTAAGGCGCTTTTTGAGATAAATCTTAAGTGATGCTTATGCAGTTTCGATTGAAACTGTTTGACGCATGAATTTACCTTTCTTAGCAAAAACTACTTTACCACCTGCTGTTGCAAATAATGTGTCGTCTTTACCTTTACGAACGTTAGTACCTGGGTGAACTTTAGTGCCTCTTTGACGAACTAAAATGTTGCCCGCTAATACTACTTGGCCACCAAATCTTTTAACACCTAGGCGTTTTGACTGGGAGTCTCTTCCGTTATTAGTACTACCACCTGCTTTCTTATGTGCCATGGGTTATTCTCCTATGCCTTAATCTTTATAATTTCTATTTCTGTGTACAATTGTCTATGACCTTGTTGCTTCATAGAGTGCTTACGACGACGGAATTTTAAGATATGAACCTTCTTTCCTTTGCCTTGTGAAATAACTTTTGCTTCGACTGTTGCTTTAGCAACCAAAGGTGCACCAACTTGAATGTTGTCACCGTCAGCAACCATAAGAACTTCGTCAAAAGTAATTGTTTTACCTGGTTCAACTTCTAATTTTTCAACCTTTAAAGTTGTTCCCTCTGCCACTCGAAACTGCTGACCACCTGTTTTAATAACTGCGTACATAATAAAATCCAAAATGTGAATTCGTAAAAAGGGGCAATTATACGCCAACGAGCGCATTTATGAAAGGGAGTTTTAAGTATAATTTGTATTTTTATTTACATAGATGAGCGAACAATGATTATTTTTGAAACAAACATGGGTGATATCCATATAACAGTTGATTCTGAGAAAGCACCAATCAGTGCTAAAAACTTTACAGACTATGTTGAGTCAGGCTTTTTTGATGAAACTATTTTTCACCGTGTCATTAAAAACTTTATGATTCAAGGTGGTGGATTTACCCAAGATATGTCACAAAAACCAACCAATGCAGAAATTGAAAATGAAGCTAAAAATGGCTTAAAGAATTCTAAATATTCTTTATCTATGGCTCGAACTGCTGCGCCTCATTCTGCTAGCTCACAATTTTTCATTAATACCAAAGATAATTCATTCTTGGATTGTCCGGGCCAAGATGGTTGGGGTTATTGTGTATTTGGTGAAGTCGTTGAAGGTTTTGATGTAGTTGATAAAATCAACGAAGTTTCAACAGGCAACAAAGGTGGACACGGTGACGTACCAAATGATTCAGTTATTGTAACTAAAGCCTACATTAAGTAATGACGGCCCGGTTTTTAACCGGGTTTTTTCATGCCTAAGTCTAAATCAAACACTTCAAGTATTCAGCAGATTTTAATCATTGCTGATTTGCACCTGGTTACTAACGAGGTGCAAAAAAATCAGCTATTTAAAAAATTCTGCCAGCAAGCGCGACAAGCTGATCAGGTTTTTATTTTGGGTGATTTGTTTAATACTTGGCTGGGTGATGATATATCTTTGTCTTATTACCACGAAATTATTCAAATTCTTAAAGACTTAGGTCAAACAACTCAAGTTTTTGTAATGACGGGTAATCGTGATTTCTTGCTTGCGCAAGAATTTGCTCATCAAACAGGTTGTGAATTGATTGATTCGCCTTATTTACTGGAAGCCAATGAGCATCAATATGTACTGACCCATGGTGATGAGCTGTGCACGGATGATGAATCATATCAGCAAATGAAATCTATCTTGCAACATCCGATTACTAAAGCTATTTTTGTTCGTTTACCTAAAAATTGGCGCTTAAAGTTAAGTGGCCAACTGCGTCAAAAGAGTATTAACGCTCAACAGACTAAAACTCGAATGATTATGGATGTTAACCAAGCTGCGGTTAATGAGTTAATGGTGAAATACCCAGATGCTGATCTTATTCATGGACATACGCATCGACTTAATACTCATATTGAGCCGACATTTACACGCCACGTTTTAGGAGATTGGTCAAATACTCAAGGTAACGCTATTGAGATTACGGATAAATTAAGCCGTCTTGAAGTTAGCTGATCGTTCCATCATATCAACCCGTGTGACTTGCAGCATAATCTTATCATCTGGCTTAGGAATTTGATCTTCTTTAAATTTGATTTGTGTCATTAACCCAACTTCAGGAATCATAAATAAAGCTTTATCGCCACGAATATCAACCACGACACCTTCGCCTTTCCAACTAGGGTTTCTTTTTAAAAACAAGCACTTATAATGATCATTACTAAAGCGTGTTACACGGCCAACACTGGCTAATGCATTATTGTTAATACCAATAATTTCCTTAACTCGGGCTTTATCAAGCGTTGGCTTACCAGCAATAAAATTAGACAATTGCTGGTGTGCCAGTAAATCATAGTAACGTCTTAGAGGGCTGGTAATTCTTAAGTAAGAATCCAAGCCAAGACCATAATGTGGTAACGGCTTAATAGAGGTTGCAGAACGCTTGAAAAACTTAATCGCCTTAAATGATTCAGCCGTACTTAAGTTTTCTTTTTTGTCTAAAACTTCCTGCGGGAACTCGCCTTCATCTTGTAAAGCATACGGCATAACGATATCATTTTCTTGCGCATACTGAGAAATAGTGCGTCCTGCAGTAATCATAACTTCTGCAACAAAATCTCGACTAGGACTGGTTTTCTGCGGCGCTATCTCAACCTTCTCATTAATATATCTAACATCTACATTCGGTAAATTAAGGCTAATTGAGCCGCTTTTTTCACGGAAAGTTTTATGCTGATCATTAAAAGTTTGAATCTTAATAAAATCTGGATTAATCCCTAATTCTTTATCTACAGCTTCATAAGTTGTATTCAGTACTTTGATCGTGCTATGCACTACCTCAATATTACTAATAATGCCTTCGCTCATATTAAGCCCAATAGACAATGCTGGCGAAGTTTCTGTTTCCCCAAGTGCCAGTGCTTTAGTAATTGAAGTGGGTAGCATATGAATAATTTGCTCTGGCAGATATAAATTAGAGCCGCGTTCGCGAGCATATTCATCTAGCTCTGAACCAGAATCAACAATAGTAGACACATCAGCAATATGAATCCACAGCTTATCGTTATCTACGCTAATCGCATCGTCGGCGTCATTAGAGCCTTCGTTATCAATTGCGTAAGATGTCATATGAGTTAAATCAATGCGCTCAATTTCTGGCAAGCTTGTCTCAATTTCCTCATCTTCTGGAATACTAAAACGTGCCGGATAAGGATTAAAACTATCCGTGAAATATTTGATTTTTAGCAGGAATTTATACGCCGCTTCTTCGGTATGTTCAACGCCCACATGATCTAAAATTTTGGCATATTTTGATTGATTAAACGCAACCTTCTCTACCTCTTTCAAGAAAGGGGTATCTTGCTCATCAAAGGTATTATTGTTAAGATTATCAATGCAATGTTGCAAACTTTCAGCGGCTAATTTTTCTGCATTACGCTTATCAAGAACGCCTTGAACTTGCGAGGTTGGACGTACAAAAACACTGTCTTTTTGCCAATAAAAATATAAGCCTTCTTCCACTAAAAGACAAGTACACCAGGCACTTTGAGCGGTGTATTCGTCAAATAGCCATTCGGTGATCTCTTGTAGCGTTAAAATTTCTTCCTGGAACTCATCAAGCACGCTCACATCTGCATGCGCACAAGATTCATTCACCTGAGTAAACTCTGGATGAATAAAGCGAAAGTCTTTTTCTCTAACTTTGCGTGTTGAGCCATCTGCAAATTCTAAATCGAATTTATGCGCAGTAACACTAACTATGCGCGCAGGTTTGCCTTTATAGGCAACCAGTGAATTAACCAAGACTATGTAACTTAGTCTAGTGTTTCAGTGTAGTCTTGCGCAGACATCAAGTCTTCGATGTTTTCTGCTTTAAATTTAACCAGCCAACCATCATCATAGCAACTTGAGTTAACCAATTCAGGCGCATCATCTAATGCTTCATTAACTTCAACAACTTCAAGATCAGCGGGGGCATAAACACCACTGGCTGCCTTTACAGATTCCACAACACAAAACTCATCTTCCTGAGAAGCTTCATCGCCTGCGACTGGTAATTCTACAAATACCATATCACCTAATAGTGCCTGAGCATGGTCAGTTACACCCATAGTGTAGGTGCCGTCACCATTGTCTAGAATCCATTCGTGTGTTTGTGTGTATTGTCTATCGTCTCTTACTTCGCTCATGCCGTTCTCCAAATTCTTTGTAGGCCTTACCTATAAAGGTTTTAAATTAAACTAATACTTTACCATTACGTACAAATGGTGGTTTGACTATTTTAGCCGAAACTAATTTATTTCGCATCTCAATTTCACATGATCCTGTTGCATCTATTGGAACTCTTGCTAACGCAATAGCTTTGCCCATTGTAGGAGAGAATGTGCCTGAAGTAACCTCACCATCGCCCAAACTTGTTACGACTTTTTGATGATTTCGAATCACGCCTTTGCCTTCTAACACCAAGCCTACAATGGTATTTTTAGCACCCTCATTTTTTAATTCTTCTAAAGCTTTACGGCCAACAAACTGGCGGTCTTCATTAGATAAGTCTACCGTCCATGAAAGCGCTGCTTCCAATGGTGACACTTCATCATTCATTTCAGAGCCATACAAGCTCATGCCTGCCTCTAAACGTAGAGTATCACGCGCACCAAGTCCACAAGGTTTGACGCCTCCTTCGAGTAGCATCTTCCAAGTAAATTCTGCTGATTTATCAGGCAGCATAATTTCAAATCCATCTTCACCTGTATAGCCAGTTCGGGCAATAAATAAACTACCTAAACTAGCTGCATTAAAGGGCTTTAATTCTCCGGCAATATTTTCAACACCAGGCATAGCTGCAAATACTTTTTCGCGTGCATTTGGTCCTTGAACAGCAATCATCGCCAAATCAAATTTAGGTTCAACGCTCACATCAAAACCTTGCGCTTGTGAATTAATCCAGGCAATATCTTTTTCTGTAGTACCAGCATTAATCACCATTCGATAGTCTTCATCATTTATATAATAAACGATCAAATCATCGACCACACCGCCACTCTCGTTTAACATGCAACTATATAACGCCTTACCTTCTGTTTTTAATTTTTCCACGTCATTAGCAATAAGCGTTTGTACAAAAACTTTAGCTTGTGTACCTTTAAAATCTACCACAGTCATATGTGATACATCAAACATGCCGGCATCAGTTCGAACCTGATGATGTTCTTCAATCTGAGAGCCGTAATTAAGTGGCATTTCCCAGCCACCAAAATCAACCATTTTTCCTTGTGCATCTATATGTGCTTGATATAAAGGTGTGTGTTTCATATTAATCTCCTACTACTTTTGTTTAGTGTACTTGCTAATCATTATCACCGTGACAACGATCAAAATAAAAGTTAATCCCATGGTACCAAATAATTTAAAGTTAACCCATGATTCTTCTGTCTGTTGAGCAATATTGCACAAATCCGGCATCGTCGTTGCAACACAATCAAGCTCTGTTAATTCGATCTTAGGATCTAAATCAGTCGAACCAAACAATGCATCTCTTGCACTTAAGGCCAGCTGGACATAATAAGCATTAACCAATGCAATTCCAACAAAACCAAGACCCCAAATCCAACTTATTTGTCTCCAAATAATTTTTGGTAAATCTAATTCTTTGCCTAGCATTCTTTCTAATAAAGGCTTTTTACCTACCCAAATGCTAATAATTAATACTGCAGCAAATACAACATATAGCGCACTAACTTTCCACATTAGAAATGCTGGGTCTCTTAGTGCTAGTGTCACACCACCCAAAACGACCAACAACCCAAATGTGACTAGATGAGTATTCTCAAATTTACCCGTTTGATAACGAGCGACCAACATTTGCACCGCAGTAGCAGCAATCATGGCGTAGATTGCTGCATACAAACCCATAGTTTTATAAACAATAAAGAATAATACAATCGGGAAAAAATCAAGTAAAAATTTCATCAACTACCTCAAACATTTTTTAGAACAAAAAACTTCACCATTCTGAATAATGGCTTCATTTTCAGGAATATGCGTCTTGCAGACGCCACAAGAAAGCATTTTACTAGTAGATGGCTGAGGAATATTGTTATCAGGTGTTTTTCTAAATTGACGCCACAAACTAACGCACAGCCAAATAACCAAAACTATAATAATTAACTTAACAATCCCCATAATATACCACCTCAAAAAAATAGAATTTTACCGATGCTTAGTATATAATTGCTTCTTTTTAATGTGTCTATAGTAATTACACAGTTCCTGCCCGGGTGGTGAAATTGGTAGACACACAGGACTTAAAATCCTGCGCCTTTATCGGCGTGCCGGTTCGATTCCGGCCCCGGGCACCATCTTTCGTTTTCACTACATCCCATAAAGACTCACAGAGCACATAAACAAAGGGATTAGTGTCAAAACTATGTTTTTTAGCTCTAGACTTAAATAAAAGTGGATAAAAATGTTTGAAGTAAAAGTATTAGACAATGATTACACTAAATGCATAACCACTCAAAAATTAATCAAAGAAGTGGCTAGTGAAAATGGAATTACCATTGAACTAGAGAAAGTGGAAGATGCGGCGAAAATTATGTCAACACCTGAAATTATCGTCAATGGAAAAACTGTTCATACTGGAAGCATTCCAGACAAAAAGACCATCTTGTCTTGGTTTAAGTCTCTATGCTGCCCAGCAGATGATAATTGCTGTTAAAAATATTAAGTAAGTAAAAATGTGAGTAGAAATTTTATTCCAACAAACTTTTGGCTATTCTTTTAATGTTAGTCACTTGATAATTATTATTTCTAAAGACAATACCAATACCTCTTGATGCTTGACAATGAGTTTCAGCAACTACATTTGGATAGTGTGATAAAACACCAAAATCAATCGCGATTTTTGGTAAAAAACTTACCCCTAAATTCATATTAATCATCGCCACCAAGGTTGAAATACTAGAACAAGAAAAGTTTGATATCTGTTTCTCTGATACAGCATATCCCTGCATAACATGTGACCTTAAGCAATGGCCTTGCTCCAATAAAAGCAACTCTTCATTATTAATCTTTTTCGTTTTTCGATCTTTATGATGAATTAAACACAGTGAGTCTCTAAATAATTCATATCCGCCAATACCATCAGGCAAATCATAAGGAAAGGCAAAAATTGCAAAATCAATTTTATTTTGTTTAAGTTTTTCTAATAAATTGTCACTCGTATCTTCCACAAATGATATTTTTAATTTTGGAAAAGCTTTCTCTATATTTCTCAAAAAATTTGGCAGGATGTAAGCTGAAATAGTTGGTATGGTTCCTACGACGATTTCCGATTCGAAAAAATCAATCTTTGTCATATCTACCAATCCCTTGGCATCTGCTATAACAAGCATGGCTTGCAATACTACTTTTTCTCCTATTGGGGTAAATACTACTTTTTTGTTATTTCTTTCAACTAATGGAATTTGTAGATCTTGCTCTAACTTAGCAATACCTGCGCTTAAAGTTGATTGACTAACATAACATTTTTTTGATGCTTTAGAAAAATGTAGCGTTTCCCTAAGTGCAACAAGATACTGAAGATTTTTAATAGAAGGTAGCATTTTATAATCGTTTTTTTAGATTTTATTGATAGAAAATATTCGTTTTACTTAATTATAAACTAGACCTACAATGTGCACTAATAAATAATAATCAGGAGTAAGAAAATGTTAAAAGATAATACGGGTAGTAAAATTCCATCAATTAATTTCAAAATTCAAAAAAACCATCAATGGATTAATTTATCAACAGAAGAGATTTTTAACAACAAAACGGTGGTGGTATTTGCCCTACCTGGTGCTTACACCCCTACTTGCTCTTCTTCTCACTTACCAAGATACAATGAGCTTGCACCAGTATTAAAAGCTAATGGTGTTGATGAGGTTGTTTGCGTATCAGTCAACGATACTTTTGTTATGAATGCATGGAGTAAAGATCAAGAAGCTGAAAATATATTAATGATCCCAGATGGCAGTGGTGAATTTACCGATGCTATGGGCATGCTTGTCAATAAAAATGACATAGGGTTTGGTAGTCGTTCTTGGAGATATTCTATGTTAGTTAAAGATGGCACTATTGAAAAAATGTTTATTGAGGCTGAAGTAGAAGGAGACCCTTTTGAAGTGTCTGATGCTGACACAATGCTAAAGTATATAAATAAGGATGCCAAAATTCCAGATACTGCCACTATGTTTAGTAGAAAAGGCTGCCCACATTGTGAGCGTGCTATGACACTATTAAACCAGCATAATATTTATGTGGAACAGATAGAGCTTGACAGTCCTGTCACTTCTAGATCTCTTAGAGCTGTTAGTGGTAACAGTTCAACACCTCAAATATTTATTGGTGGCAAACATATTGGTGGCGCCGATGAATTGGAAAAATACTTAAGTTGATGAAATTTATTAAAAAATAGGTGTTAAAAAATATTATTTTATAGGGTGAGCCACCTGCTTAAATAAATTAGAGTGATTGGGGCTTGATTTGCACAATTTGTCGTCAACTTTTTTTAGTCAATTCTCTTAAATTTTAGCCTTTAGGTGGCTGTACTTTTATTTACGATATATGATTAATCAATTGAGTTTATTTGCATTTTACACAAAGCCCTAGAAACTCTATGGCTTGGCCACCTTTAATTGTAAAGCTATTTGATTCTGGGAGTGATAATCGAGTAGATACCTGACAAGACTCCTCAACAGATTTACAATTAGTACACTGAAGCAGAACATGGAAGTGATTTGTGTGTTGATCGTTGCAAATTAGATAAGTATTATTCGATTCAATTTTATGAATAGCGCTCATCTCAATCCAAAAGTCAAGCACCCTATAAATTGTACTAATATTGAATGTTTGGCCTTTATCGTTTAGTCGATTTAATAAATCATATGCAGACAAATTTTGACCTGAATAATCCAACTCATCAAATATAGCTATTCTCTGAGGAGTTGCACTTCTTCCTGATTCTATGCATTTAGATATTAATTTTGACTTATCGATCATTACTTAAGGCATTGCTCCACTTTGTTGACTATATTTTGAATTAATTGAGGATAATGATCTGCACCTGGCTTAATGTCAAATCCCATAATATCTACTTTTTCTGTATTAATGCTTAACCCTTCTACAATTGTATTGATACGCTTTTGTGTCGCATCAGTAGTTAGAAGCAGACAGTTAACCTTATGCTCTTTAATAGACTCTTTAGCTTTTAGAACTTTAAAAATACTAATCTCCCCTTCATGTTGACGACTAACTCTACCAACACTCTTAAGCTTATAATTTTCAATAAAATGTTCAAAAGCATTATTATAAGTCATTAGTGGCTGGTTGGTATAGTTTGATAATTGTTGTTGGGTGGCATCTTGAAGTTCATCTAGCTTAAGTTTAAGCGCATCTAAATTGGCAAGATAAATAGCTTTGTTTTTTGGATCAATTTTTATAAGTCTTTGACTTAGTGCCTGAGTAAAACCCTGCATATCTTCTATATTTAACCAACTATGATGATTAACTGAGCCATCATGTTCATGCTCGTGACCTTGCTCGTCTTCACTTTGGTCAACCGTTAGCACTTTATCTGCTTGAATATTACGAATAGATTTGGCTAAGCCTTCTTCAAAATCAGGATGAACAATCACTACTAAATCAGCTTTTTCAAGCTGAGATACTTGCGACGGCTTTAGATGTGCATGGTGTGCTGATTGATTAGCATTGAGTAGTAATGTTGGCGTGCTAACACCCTGAGTAAGAGCACTTACAATTGAATGAATGGGCTTAATGCTTACCACGATGTTTGGGCTGGCAGTAACTTGGCTTGTTGATTGGTTAATTTCTTGATTACCCCAAAATGCTTGTGCAGTTGTTGCTGCCATTACAATCGTTAAGGCTGATGATATAAAAAATCTTTGTTTTGTTTTCATTTTTACTCCTTGTTGTAAAGAATGGACACCATTGGCGACCAACTTGTTAAAATTTATAAGTTAGCTCTGACATACTTATAACTACTCAATATTTTAATTATTGATATAATATATCATAAATGCAATAGTATTGCAATTATAATCCAAGAATATTTAATTCGTAATTAATAAATTACATACTCTTTAGGAAGACGGGGTTAATAAATGGCTTTGTGGGTTTCGAATGGGAATGACACTTTCCATGACTCATTACCTGAAAATATTACTAAGTTTGCCCACCAATGCATATCATCTAAAGTGCAAAATGTTATGAGTCCTTTAGTATTAAAGTAGCCACTACTAGTTTCATCAAAACGATAAGCGGGAAGATTATGATCAATCTCAATACCTTCAAAATTAATCAAAACCTTATCGGCAATAAAACCTTTTAGATTAACATTAATATCCATTATTTTTGTCGGAACCATCCCCCTAGGTAAAACGTCAATTGTTAGAGACCTGTTTTCACCTATAAAGACACTGCAAGATGATTCAGAAATTTGACAATCATGGACTTTGATATGATGTGTAACAACCTCTTGAAAAAAGTATTTATACGAGTAACCAAAAGCCACTAATGAAACCATTATTATTAAAATGAAATTTTGAGTTTTATTTTTAATAATTTTCAACAATTAAATTAATGTCACTTGCCATATCTTCGATATTGTGCGGCGTTGGAAATTCTGCAAATATTTGACCATCTGGTGAAACTAGGTAAATCTGTGCAGTATGATTAATAATATAGCCATTCTTAACAGCACTTGCTGGCAATGGATCTTCGGACTGAAGGGTTATCGCTTCACCATTTTCATCTCTAACAACTCTCTCATAGTAAGCACCAAAAGACCTTACCGTCTTATCAATTTGTTTTTGATCCCCAGACACTCCTAAAAATTTATCATTAAAATGAGATACGTAAGTTTTTAGCACTTTTGGTGTATCCCTTATAGGGTCAAAAGTAACAGCGACAACCTCTGGTATTATTTCTGATTTATTATTTAATAGCAAAGTTCTTAAGGATGACATATTAAGTAATTCTGTAGGGCAAACATCAGGACAATGGGTGTATATAAACATCAATAATGTCCACTTACCCTTTAAATGATCATTGCTAAACTCATTATTATTATGGTCAATTAAAGAAAATAATGCCAACTCTCTATCAGGGTTATGCGCTATTAATGAAGACTTAAGTTGTTGCTTTAAATCTTTATAATCTTTACTAGAATTGACAGTAATCACAAGCGCAACTACTAAAATAATAACGGCACTTATAATTTTTTTAGTCATATTTGACATCTTTATTTTGAATGCTTCATATGCTGATGATTTTTCATCATCATTTTGCCCTTTCTAACCTTGAAGTTAGCTATTTGAGATGTACCATTATCAAATAGCAACTTAAGGGCCACCACTTCACCTTCACTTGGCACTCGATCTGGATTGATCAGCATAATATGCCAACTGCCTGGCTTTAGATGTAGTTTTTTATTGGCTAAAATTGGCATAAATTCTTGCTCAACCATTGTCATCATACCATTGTCATTAATCGTTCTATGAAGTTGTATTTGCCCATACGCTTTAGCATGTGCGGATATTAATTTAACATCCTGGTTGGTGTTATTATGAATTTGCATAAATGCACCTAATGCAGG
>FLOH01000670.1_pt1 | contig 65770 bp, 55 predicted proteins | sample 756751 | NCBI WGS metagenome assembly FLOH01 (sample SAMEA4026879, study PRJEB14308) | marine metagenome | biome: coastal water; material: water | depth 74 m
GAACTTCATTATGGATCAACTTAACCATCGACCCAGAAAAGCTCTTGGTTTCAAAACGCCATATGAGTTATTCTTCAAAAAGAAAACTTTACTAACTGTTGCACTTCAAACTTGAATTCGCCCCTGATTATTAACGCCGGTTACGTCACTGAAGATGGTGGAACCATTGAAGTTGGCGTCAGTAAAAATAATGGGTTCATACAAGTGAGCGTGATTGACAAAGGGAGCGGAATCCCTGAAGAGATTCAGGGCTATCTATTCAAGGACACATTAACCACGAAGAAGGATGGGAACGGACTGGGCCTGCTTTCCTGCAAAGGCATTATCGAGGAGAACCACCAAGGAAAACTCTGGTTTGAAACCGAATCTGGAAAAGGAACCACCTTCCACTTCACCCTACCCGCCCGCTAAACCTGGGGCCAGCGCTGCATTACCCGAAATACCCCTACGGGGCATGAAGGTAAATGAAGCAATATCACATGCGGCAAACGTTCTCTCGATTCCACACACCACAGCTATCTTCCTGCACGGCTAGTGGCTAGAATTTGGCGTGTTTGGGAGTTCGGGGGAAGGGGATCACGTCACGGATATTTTCCATACCCGTGACGAACTGGACCAACCGTTCGAATCCCAGTCCAAACCCAGAATGAGGCGCCGAGCCAAATTTCCTAAGATCGAGGTACCACCAGTATTGTTCAGGGTCGAGGTCTTTGTCTCGCATCCTTTGCAATAGCACATCATAATTTTCCTCCCGCTGGCTACCGCCGATAATTTCCCCAAGGTTGGGCAACAGCACATCCATGGCCCGCACGGTTTCGCCACCTTCATTGAGTTTCATGTAAAAGGATTTAATTTGCTCCGGGTAGTTGAACACGATGATCGGTTTTTTGAAAACCTTCTCAGTGAGATAACGCTCGTGTTCCGCCTGCAGAGCAAAGCCCCATTCCACCGGGTAGGTAAAAGTCTCGGATGATTTTTGCAGTTGGTGAATGGCATCGGTGTAGGTCAACCTCTCGAAACTACTGCTGGTGATATTTTTCAAGGTCTCGAGAATGGTGGTGTCAATGCGCTTGTTAAAAAACTCCATGTCTTCGGCGCAATGTTCCATCACATCTGACAACAGGTATTTGATGAATTCCTCCGCCAGATCCATATCGTCATCCAGATCATAAAAGGCCATTTCCGGTTCCACCATCCAGAATTCAGCGAGGTGTCGACTGGTGTTGGAGTTTTCGGCGCGAAAGGTAGGACCAAACGTATAAATTTCTGAAAGGGCCATGGCATAGATTTCACCTTCCAGTTGCCCGCTGACGGTGAGTGAGGTTTTCTCGCCGAAGAAATCCTGCGAATAATCAATTTTTCCATTCGCGCTCGGAGGATTGGAAAGGTCGAGAGTCGTGACCTGAAACATTTCTCCTGCTCCTTCGCAATCACTGGTGGTCACAATAGGCGTGTTCAGGTATAGAAACCCCTTGTCCTGAAAAAACTGGTGAATGGCAAAAGCTAATCTGTTTCGAACCCGCATGACTGCGCCGAATGTGTTGGTGCGTGGACGAAGGTGAGCGATCTCACGTAAAAACTCGAAGGAATGCTTCTTCTTCTGCAAAGGATACGTCTCAACTGGTGCCGGACCATAGACCTGGATTTCCGTAGCCAGAACTTCCTTGGACTGGCCCTTGCCTTGCGACGCAACCAGATTGCCCCGCACCGAAACGCAACTACCCGTGGTCAGCTGGCTTTCAATAGCAGGATATTCAGCAAGGGTGTGTTCCGCCACCACCTGAATATTGGCAAAGCAGGACCCGTCATTGATTTCCAGAAAGGAAAAGCCTCCCTTAGAATCGCGACGGGTTCTCACCCAGCCCTTAACCAGCACTTCTCCCTCCTCACCCTTGAGAAGGTGTTTAATTTTTGTCCGTTTCATAAGTTTAGCTTATCCTCATTTAAGCACTCACTGTCAAGCGCTCTTCTCATTGACAATAAAGGAGTTTTCAGATATTTTAGGGGGAGACGTTAGCAATGATTTTCCCCAGCGTCCCAATGGAGTTGACTGAGGAAAACCTACACCCCATACTCTGTGTTTATTCTAGGAAATTTGCTGAGTGCAACCGCTCAGGTTCTAAGCATTGTCTTACAGCTTTATATGTGGATCATTATCATCCGCGCTCTATTATCCTGGGTGAACCCGGATCCGTATAATCCCATCGTTCAATTTTTATACAGTATCACAGAACCGGTTTTGCTTCGAGTGCGGCAATTAATCCCCATGTCTGGAATAGGAATCGATTTCTCACCAATTCTTGTCCTGCTGGCAATTGTTTTCCTTCAAAGCTTTTTGGTGGAATCGCTGGCAACTCTGGCAATGCGACTACAGTGATCTATTATGCGCCTGACTTATCTTGACATTCTAGAGCAATGCTTCCACGACAAGTTCCGTGGCTATAACAAGCAGGAAGTCGACACCTTCCTCCATCTTGTGGCCGATGATTTTAAATCCATGTCCCAAGATCTCAAGGATAAAGACCGGCAAATCGATTTTAAAAACGAGGAAATCAAAGAACTCAAACAAAACCTAGACGAACTCCCCCAACTGGAACCCGAAACGAAAACCTCTCCCGAGGTGGAAGAAGAGTTACAAGCCCTCAGAAAAGAACTTGCCGAAAAAGATCAATTGATTGATGAGATGAAAAAAGCCAACGAAGGCCCGTCAAACGGCAATGGCGCATTTTCGCAGCTGACTCCCGAGATGCTGAAGGAGAAAGCAAAAAAAATCATCAATACCGCAAAGCAACATGCCGAACAAAATAGAGCAACCGCCGCGAAGGAGCTAGTCTCCCTACACCAGGAGATCCAAAAACTGCAAAAACAGAAGCAACAGCTGACGGATAATATTCGAGCCACTGCGGTAGAGCATTTAAATAAATTTAAAGCGGGGACCCAAAACGGCAATGCCGGAAACTCAACTCAGGATTAATCCCTGCGAAAACGGAATCCGGTTTTCAGCCGTCATCCAGCCCAGGTCATCCCAGAACGAAGTTTCGGGGATTCATAATAATTCCTTAAAAATTCGATTGACCTCACCACCGGTAGACGGAGCCGCTAACAAAACCTGTGTCAAGTTCCTGGCCAAATGGCTGGAGGTGAGTCCTTCCAGAGTCTGTATCGTCGCGGGACTCAGCAGTAAAAACAAAACCATCGAGATTAGCGGAATGGATGAATCCGGTTTTCGAGAACAGTTGACCGCTAAAATTCCCAACCTTTTTAAAGAAAATAATTCATGATTAAAACCATAGAGTATGTAGACGGAGTGGTGAGGATGATCGATCAGACTCGTCTTCCGGCAGAAAAAGTTTTCGTTGACTGCAAAACCATCGAAGAAGTAGGACAGGCCATTAAAACCATGGTTATCCGGGGAGCGCCGGCCATCGGTGTCGCAGCGGCCACGGGGGTCAGTCTCGGGGTCGAAACGATCACCGCCTCCAACTTCGATGAATTTTATGCCGCAATGGAAAAACAATGCGACCAGCTCGGCAAGTCACGACCCACCGCTGTGAACCTTGCATGGGCCATCAACCGAATGAAACAGGTTGCGAAGGATTCAAAAAACCTCGCTATCCCGGAACTAAAGGCTCGATTGAAACAAGAAGCTCTCACCATCCTGACCGAAGACATCAGCATCAACAAGGCAATGGGACAACACGGACAAACTCTGGTTGAAAGCGGCAATGTGATTTTGACCCACTGCAATGCCGGGGCTTTGGCGACAGCGGGTTTTGGCACCGCGCTAGGAGTGATTCGTGCGTCGATCAATGCCGGGAAAAATATCCGCGTGCTGGCTAACGAAACACGGCCTTTTCTACAAGGTGCAAGGCTAACGGCATGGGAACTCAAGGAAGATAATATTCCCGTCAAACTGATCACCGACAATATGTGCGGTTTCTTTATGAAGAACGGGGAGGTCGATCTGGTCTTGGTCGGGGCCGATCGCATTGCAGGCAATGGCGATGTCGCCAACAAAATCGGCACTTATATGGTTGCAGTGCTGGCCAAGGAAAACAATATCCCGTTTTACGTCGCCGCACCGGTTTCAACCTTGGACCTTTCTCTGGCGTCCGGCGATGAAATCCCTATAGAAGAACGCTCAGCCGAAGAAGTGGTGAACATCAACAACAAAAGAATTGCACCAGAAGGTATTGAGGTGGCTCATCCCGCGTTCGACATCACCCCTAACAAACTTGTCACCGCCATCATCACCGAAGAGGGCATCGCCCGTCCTCCTTTCATAGAGTCGCTCAAGGCAATGGCGCAAAAAAAATGAAAGCCATGATTCTGGCGGCAGGCTTCGGCACCCGACTCAAACCCCTTACGCTGGGCCTACCCAAACCCATGTTCCCGGTTTTAAACCGGCCCCTTCTGGAACACGCTCTGAACTTTTTAAGCTCCAATGGCATTCAAGACATCATCGTCAATGTGCATCACCTGCCTGAGAAGATTGTCGAGCATTTCGGCGATGGTACTGATTTCGGAGTGCGCCTACAGTTTTCCAGAGAAGAAGAAATTCTGGGAACCGCTGGCGGACTCAAAAAGGCCCAGTCGTTTCTTGATAAAGAAACATTTCTGGTGATGAACAGCGACGTCCTCGCAGATATTGATCTGAATAAGGTTCTCAGCTTTCATAACGAAAAGAATTCCTGCCTGACACTGGTTGTGAGGAAGGATGTCGAGCCGGAAAAATATGAACCCATCGAATTGGCCGATGATAGGCGCATCACACGCTTTGTGAATGCATCCATTAAAAATCCTCCCGCGACCACCGAGCGGGTCATGTTCACCGGCATCCAGATCATGGAACCGGAAATATTTTCCCGCATACCGGCAGACAAATTCTATGGCACAACAGAAGATGTATTCCCGACAATGATAGAAGAGGGGCTACCGGTTTATGGGTATTTACATGAAAAGTACTGGATCGATATGGGCACGCGGGAAACCTATATTCAGGCCCAGGCCGATGCCTTGGAAGGAAGGCTGACATTAAAAACCTCGCCATCGAGAAATCCTGAAGGCCCTCTGGTGGTGCCGCCGGTTCATATCGGGAAAGACTGCAAAATTTCTAATGACGCACAGGTGGGCCCCTATGCAGTGCTGGGAGATGGTTGTCGTTTGCGATCAGGCGCGGTGGTGGAAAATTCCATACTCTGGGCGGGCGCGACCATCGGCTCCGGCGCCACCGTAAAAAATTCTATCATCGGCAAAGGTGTCGTCGTAGAAAATGGTGTGCAGGTAATCGATACGTCAAGTTGACACGGATGAAACTTTCATCCATGCCAACTCAACATTGTTTACAGAAGTTTGTGGTTACTGAGTGTCATGGTCGAAACTGAAATAGCGCCCTCTTCGCAGTTGATGATGCGGCGCTGTTCAGGAAGATCGGCCTCACCCACTCTTGTATATGCATCCGTATAGCTTTCCACATCTTTCAAACCTTTAGTTTCCGGATTGAAATAGAACACGGAATATTTATGGGTCAGGAATTTACCATCCTGATTTTTCCGGCTCTCTTCAATATTGATGGAAAAAGACATGCGCGGTGTCTGCCGGTTGATCTGTTGGATTCTGCCATCCTTGATGCGGTAGAAAGAGCTCATGCCGTCCCCACCCATGACGAGTTTTCTTCCCAACGGATGCGTGCCGTCATCCCCGAAGCTAAGCTTATATTTGCCATCTGACTCATCAAAAGAACGCGGGCCCCGGTGCATGGCAATGGAAGACAGGTTTTCCGTAAGAAAACCCTTGGCTTTTTCTTCGCTGACATCGGTCTCGATTTCTTTGGGACCTTTAACTGTCACGGTGCCTTTTTGTTCAACGCCATTTATGTTTGCTGTCACATCTGCGGTGAAGCCGCCGAATCCGGCGGGCCATCGAGCGGTGTTGGAAAATACTTCCTGCATTGCAGTCCGCGCAGCAGCATCATCTTCCGATGTAGTTTCGACATCTTTTTCTTTGGTGTAGGTTGCCATGCAAAATCTCCTTAAAAACGAAAAGAGTCCGCCCAAACTTCGGAGCAAACTTATGAGTCATAAAAAAATGATATGAGGGATTATACCTTATTTTACCGCAACGCTAATATCAGGAATGCCCTTTTTTTGTAAAAGGCCCATGACCTGAATCACATCTCCGTAAGGAAGGGATTTATCGGCTCGGATGACAGCGCTTGGCTTTTTGTCCTTGAATTCCATTTTCGTGAGAGTTGTTTCCAGTCCCAGAAGCGTTACCGGCTTGCCTCCGAGAAAGATTTTTTTGTCTTTCAACATCTCAACTTCCAGGGTTTTGGTGCTTTCATCGAGGACAGAAGACTTGGAAGTCGGTAGGCTAATATCCATCTTTCTGGTGAAGTCCACAAACACCGTGGACACCATGAAGAAAATAATAAGCAGGAACACCACATCGATCATGGGGGTCATATCCAACGCAAAATTATCTTCTTCTTCTCTTCTGAATTGCATGTGGTGGATCCTTTTAAACAGAAAGGCCCGAACGATCAGCCAAGGCTTGACGTCTTTTTAGGTTTTTCCCTGGGCGATCTCTCAGGTTTGGCCTTTCTAATGCCGTCATAAGAAAGCTCTTCAATAAGTTGGAAGGAAACTTCTTCCATCTCGAAAACGTAGCGGTCAATTTTCCCCCGGAAATAGTGATACAAGGCCAAAGCCGGTATGCCGACCACCATCCCTGCGGCGGTTGTGATCAACGCTTCGGATATGCCGCTGGCCACAAGGCCGGGGTTCCCGGTACCGCTGAGAGAAATCACATTGAAGGCTTTGATCATTCCGAATACGGTTCCCAAAAGACCCATCATCGGAGTGATGTTTGCCACCGCGCCCAGCACTCTGAGATTCGAATTCATCAGAGATGCTTCATGTTGACCCGCACCTTCAATCGCCCTTTCAATTTCATCGAGCTTGCCTCCTACCCGCAACAACCCCACTTTCAAAATTCGCGAAAGCGAATTGTCGTAGGAGTTGCACAACTGCAGAGTTTTTTGTATGTCTTTCCAGTCCCACTGGTCGCGAACATTCTGGAGAAAATCAGAGTTGATGACATTCTTCCTTCTCAGATTATAAATACGCTCTATGGCAATCCCCAGCATGAGCACAGAGGCAAAAAGAATGGGATACATCATGACCCCGCCTTTTTCGAAGATAGAAAGCAGTTGCCACGAATTAGTGGTGGCAGGATCTGCCGCAAAAGCGAGCCCAGGGAACACCAATAGGTTCAACACTGTAATTTTTATAGTTCGTTTCATAGATGATGGCTATTTTTCGAAGAAGTTCTCCCCCAAAAGATGGGAATATCGTTGAAGTTATAGCACGAAGTTTTCTCGATAAGCAAGGAGCTTTAAAGTCCCGAAAAATGATTAAGCGCTTTAAACATAAGGTTTTTTAGTATATATTTGAAAACAACCTGCAACCATTAAACACCATAATGTCGCCATTTAGCCTGTCCTCAAAATTCGTATCTTATTTCGCTTTAGTTTCTGTGCTGGCATTTTTCTTCGGGTGCTCCACCACAAAAAAGGAAAAGAACTATTCCGCAAGCCAATTACTGCAACAAAGCAAGCAGCTTGCCAAGAAGAAGGACACCGAAGAAGCCAAAGCCAAAGTGCAGCAATTGATGGAAGATTATCCGGATAGTAAAGAGCGGGTAGCGGGCACCATGTTGCTGGCAGACATCCATTACGGCGAAGAAGAATATGAAGAGGCCAAATTTCATTACCAGAAGTTTACCGAGCTCTACCCCGCCCACCAGTTTGTCGACCGGGCGCATTTTTATAAAGCCATGTCTCATTTCAAGCTGATTGATCTGGCTTCCCGGGACTTAACGCCGGTCAATTCGGCACTGGAAGGCTTTCGGCGCTTTGCGCAGGATTTTCCGAAAAGCTCTTACGCTGAAAAAGCGAAACAAAAAATCACGCAGTGTCTGGATGTCCTGGCGCAAAACATGTTTGAGATCGGCAAGTTTTATTACCGCACCGGCTCCTATCAGTCGGCAATCCAAAGATTCAAACGCCTGAAAGTGGAATATCCCAAACATTCTTTTATTCTCGAAGCAGAGTTTCTGTTAGGCGAATCCTATTATCATGAGCAAAATTTTTCCGAAGCCAGCAATTATTATAAAAACGTTATTAAAAAATCTCCTCGAAGCGAGTTAGCGAAAGAGGCACGACTTCGCTTGAGAGCTCTGCGCTGATCTCAAAAAATTATGCCAAAGACCCCCAAACCCAAACCGGCAAAAATAAAACGTTCTTCCCAAGCTACGAACAAGGGGACCAACCATGACCCGCTCAACCAGTACATGGAAGAGATCAGCAAGATCAGGATTCTCACCCGTGAAGAAGAAATCAAGCTGGCAAAATCCATTAAAGCTGGAGACCCTAAAGCCATTCAGGAAATGGTACGTAGCAATTTAAAATATGTCGTGACCGTGGCCAATAAATACCGCGGACTGGGCATTCCCCTTCAAGACTTGATCGAGGAAGGAAATATCGGATTGATCCAGGCCGCCAAACGCTTTGACGTTGGCAGGAATGTCAAGTTCATCACCTATGCGGTATGGTGGATCAAACAGGCTATCATGCATTCCCTCGCCGAGCAGTCCGGCACGGTAAAGCTTCCCGTCAAGCAGGTCGGGAAAGTCCTCAAGATCAATAAAAGAAGCCAGCAGATGGTGCAGGACTTGGAGCGCGAGCCGACCCAGTCTGAACTGGCAAATAGTTTGGGATATAGAGATGAGGAAGTCACCTCTATCATGCGCGCCTACCGGACCCACCTTTCGCTCGACTCTCCTTTAAAAGATAGTGAAGACACGCCCTATCTGGATCTTCTGGAAAACCAGGACCTCATCCCGTACGATGATCAACTCATGCAGGCTTCGCTCAGCGCAAAGGTGGATCAATTACTGGAAGACCTCTCGGAGAGGGAAGCCATGATTCTCAAAATGCGTTTCGGTTTTTTTGGCGAAGTGAAAACGTTGGAGGAAATTGGAAAAGAGATCGGCCTATCCCGCGAGCGGGTGCGGCAAATCGAAAAAAGAGCCAAATTAAAACTGAAGTCCAAACTGCAAAGCGAATCATGGGTGGACGAAACAGAATGACTTCATCATGCTAACTGAAATTTCAGCCCTGTGTCTGGTCTCATATTTGATCGGATCCATTCCTTTCGGCGTCGTGCTGGCACGAGCCCGGAACATGAACATCCGCGAGCACGGCAGCGGTAATATCGGCGCCACCAACGTGGCCCGGGTGATGGGTAAAAAAGCCGGGCTACTGACCCTGCTGGGAGATGTGCTGAAAGGTCTTCTCGTTGTTTTTGGCGCTGGATCGCTGTACGAAAAACCAGAACTGATCGCCCTCGCCGGACTCATGGTTTTTCTCGGTCACCTCTACTCCATTTTTCTGAAGTTCAAGGGCGGCAAAGGGGTCGCGACCAGCCTTGGCCTGTTTTCATATATCATGCCCTGGGCAACGCTGTGCGCAGTCGGGGTGTTTGCTCTCAGCCTGTGGATTTCCAGCTATGTTTCCATAGGATCGATCATGGCGGCGATTTCCCTGCCCTTGTTTGCCATTTTTTTTAAGCTGCCACTTCCCTATATTTATCTTGCGGTCATTGTCGGCTTGTTCACTGTGCAAAGGCATTACGGCAACATTCTTCGCCTTATCGAAGGGACAGAAGCGAAGTTTATTAGAAAATAGAATTTGACAATCGCGGTTGAGGAAATATAATTAGGTTTCGGGTATTCCATCCCAACAAAAATACATGCGGGAGTAACTCAGTGGTAGAGTGCAACCTTGCCAAGGTTGAAGTCGAGGGTTCGAACCCCTTCTCCCGCTCCATTTTTCTATCATTATAATCAAGCAGGGCGCCGTCGCCAAGTGGTAAGGCAGAGGTCTGCAAAATCTCTATCGGCGGTTCGAATCCGCCCGGCGCCTCCATTTTTTTCCTGCCTCTCTCCCTTTAGCCCCAAGCCGTTCACGCCATAGAGTTTCACCTCGAAAAATATTTATTAGAAAATCGGTTCCATCCCCCCGACAATAGAAAAGTTCCCGTAAAAAATTTGCAGCCCTAGAGAAGGGCACCCCAGTTCATGATTGACGCTGAGTTTCTGCACAACCCACTCGACAAAGGCATGTTTTGCCATTGCCCTTCCATATTGGAAACCCCGTCAGGCACCTTGCTGGTTACCTGGCATGTGTACCCTGAAGATGAATATTCCGGTGCTACCCTGGCTCTAGCGAAAAAACACCAGGGGAGCAACACATGGAGCTCCGGCAATTCCATATTAGACACGGGAAAATATTCCGCTGGCAACCCGGTACTTTTTCAAGATCCTGATGGGCGCATTCATCTGCTTTATGTAGTGTTGAAGGGAAGCTATTGGAACGATGCCTGCCTGCAGGGGGTCTGATCGGATGACGAGGGGGAAACCTGGTCCAGTCCCGCTCAGCTTTGGCAGAAGCCGGGCATGATGATCCGGCATCCACCAATTTTACTGGATTCGGGTTCCTATTTACTGCCCGCGTATGACGAACAAACCCGGCAAACCGTTCTGCTTTCAAGCGAGCCACCCTATTCCAGGTGGCAGGAAGCTTATCGTTTTGAGGCTCCTGAACTCATTCAGCCAGCCATCGTTAAAGATAACAGCGGAAGATTAACTCTGGTCTTTAGGTCATCCACCGACCCCAGAAGAATCCATCTCTGCCACTCAATAGACCAAGGAACGACCTGGTCAAAACCCCAAATTACCCCCCCTGCCCAACCCGCTATCTGGAATTTCAGCCTTCATGACTAATAATAATTTTGTGGTGGTCTATAACCATACGGAAGAGCACCAGCGCTGGCCGCTTAGCGCATCTTGGAGTCGGAACGGAGGCAAGACCTGGGAGAAAGTACGGCATTTTGACGAAGTCCAGCTAGAAGTTTCCTACCCCAGTTTTATTTCGGGGAATAACAATATGATTCATGGAGTCTATACTTACAGTCGTCGTCTGATTAAATATGTCAAATTCGGCAAGGACTCCTTCATTTAAAGCTATGGAAAATATCTCGGATTATAAAAACCTGCATTCAGGAAAAAATATTTTTATCCTCTCCTCGGGCCCTTCACTGAATGATCTTGATCTTTCTTTATTGAAAAACAAAATTGTCATGGGACTGAATCGATCCACCATGGTTTATCCGACCCCCTACTATCAATGTGTTTTTGATTACCGCCTTTTTGATCTCTATCTCGAGTCCTATAAAAATGTCCGCCAATTATTCACGCTTGAGGGCCGGCCTCTGGGGTTGACCCTAAAATTGCTCGGAGGAGAAGGCTTCAGCACAGATCTTGAAGAAGGCATCTATTCCGGCTACACCATTTCCTACTTCGCCCTGCAGGTGGTCGCGTATATGGGATTCAAAAAGATATTTTTCCTCGGTCTGGATTTGAAACACGATGGCCCCAAAACCCATTTTTTTGGTCAGGATCCGCAAACCGTGAATCATGAACAAACCGAGTTCCCCAAAATGAAAAAGATGCTCGATTTTGGCGCGCAAACTCTTCGAATACAGATATTGAAGTTTTCAGCTGTAGCCCCACCTCCACTTTGGACTCTTTAAAAAAAATCAGCTACTCAGAAGCCCTGACCTACTAATCTCCCTCTCCTTTTCTTTCCATATCCTCCAAAAAACTTCCATCCTTTTAGCCAGATTTTGCTTTATCTGCAAAATCAAGGCTAAAAGCTCTCTAGGTGTATTGCCGAAACTTACTAAAACAAGTCTTTTGTGACCCCGCATTTGGCGAAAGGAAGGTTGTTCATGGTGAGTAAGTTTGACACACGCATAAAACCAGAATCGGCATACAAGCCTATTGAGCATTGGCTGAAGAAAATTTTTCGCTGGAAATCCAAGGAAATGCCTATCGATCCCGATGTGGATCGCAGGGACTTTTACCGACTTCTGGCAGACAGCCGAGATCCTCTCGACCTTTGCCTCACCATGCAGGATGAGCGGGTGTTCTGCACAAGCATTAGCGATTTGAGCGCCAGCGGCTTCGGTTGCTACATAAAAGGGCTTGCCCGGATTCACAGCAAGCAATCCATCACCGCTTTATTTGCCCTGCCTATGGAAGAACCCCGTATCATTAAATCGGAAGTTTTTCTGGTCTCAGTGCAAAAAGGGGGTGATGAAGGTGATTTTTTCCGGTTTCGCTTTTTTGAAGGAATTGAAGACAAGAACCGCGACCTGATTCACCGGTATATCGTGCAGAAACAGTTTGAGACACTGGAAATAGAGAATCAGAAAAGCGTCGCTCAATATTATGAGGACGATTTTCCGGAAGCCTCAACCGGGGATTAACGCTTCCACAAAATTTTCTGGAATAAATTCCTGCAAATCTTCCGGCTTCTCACCCACACCTACAAATCGAACCGGAAGTTTTAAACCATCCGTTATATTGAACAGAACCCCACCCTTTGCTGTCCCATCCAGCTTGGTCATCACGAGCCCATCCACTACCAACGCTTCATTAAATAGTCGCGCCTGAGAAATGCTGTTTTGCCCAATGGTTGCATCCAGAACCAGCAAGGTTTCATGAGGGGCTCCCGGCAAAACTTTTCCAATCACCCGTTTGACTTTTTTCAATTCTTCCATCAGGTTGGTATTGGTTTGCAATCGCCCTGCCGTGTCAATGATAACTATATCCATCTCACGCGCCATACCGGCCTGAACCGCATCGTAAGCTACGGCAGAAGGATCAGCGCCGCTCTTCTGGCTGATGCAGGGAATGTCTGACCGCTCCGCCCAAACCTGCAACTGGTCGATGGCCGCCGCCCGAAACGTGTCCCCAGCCCCCAGCAAAACTTTTTTGCCCTGCTGCTTCCAATGCCGGGCCAGTTTTCCGATAGTAGTGGTTTTACCCGAACCATTCACTCCCACGACCAGTATCACAAAAGGCTGGTGTTCTGAAAATGCCAAGGGCTTCTGGTTTTGCGACAAGACATGGACCATGCGCTGTTTTAATTGTTCCAGCACTTCTTTATTTTCACGAATCCGGTTCTGGGAAACCTCACGTTTTAAGTCTTCCAGAATGAAGGAGGTGGCCTGCACACCCACATCGGCGATGAGGAGAGTTTCTTCAAGTTCTTCCAGTAACTCCGGCCCAACTTTCGCCTTGCCGTGAACAATATTGTCAAAACCTCCCGCAAGGTTCGAGCGGGTCTTTGCCAAACCGGATTTTAGCCGGGCAAAAAATCCCTTTTCTGTCGCTGATTCTTCAGCCATTCAATTCTCCAATTACCGGTTTCTGCAGTCTAATTAGTGGGTCGGCATCTTTACAAGTCCGCCAACCCTTGTCAAGGTGAATCCCAAAAGACATTTTTCCGCCGCTCCCACTCCCCCAAACCCCCACAAATCAACCGAGCCGCATTCCACCAAAGCCTTTATTGTTAAAGTTTTAATTGATTTAGGCCGTTATGAGCTTTAGACTCTGGTGGCGAGTTGTACCCTATTCCGCTTCCGGAAAAAGAGCGGAGAGCCTCCGCAGGCAACTTGCAATGGTTTTTTATTGCTAAAACTCGTTTTTCTCGGCTTAACGAGCCCTTGCTCATTGCTTCCCACGCAGGTGGGCCTATAACAAAAATATCGTACGATCAGCAGAGGAAATCTATGAAAGTAGCCGTTTGTAATTCTGTCGGAATCGACGCTGACGGGTATGCCATGATCCACTCCCCCAGCCGTTGGACCAATAGCACCAAAGACCACAACATTTTCACCTATTACCCCTGGCAGTTGGCTTATTGCTCCTCGATCCTGAAACGGGACACCGAGCACGAAGTCAAATTTTTTGATGGCTGCCTGGAAAAATGGGATCACGATACGTTTGTAGAGAAAATCTCTGAGTTCGGCCCAGACTACCTGATCATGGATTGCGCCACGCGCACCATCGACGCCGACAGCCGGTTCGGTAAAGAAATTAAAAAAAGGTTCGGGACAAAGCTGATTTTCTGTGGGCCTCATCCCACTACCTTTCCCGAAGAGGTCAGCGAATATGCCGACCATGTCGTGCTCCGGGAGTACGAAATGGTGGTGCTCGATATCCTGCAGGGCAAACCGCTTGCAGATATTATGGGTCTCTGGCCCAACACCAATATCAGGCCTCCGCTTGATGTGAACAATTTACCGCTTCCTGAGGATGATGACGTCTCTCGCCTGCATTACGGAATGCCCGGCGAGCCTTCCAGCGAATATCTGGAAATTCAGGCTTATGCCTCGAGAGGCTGTCCCTTGTCCTGCACCTTCTGTGTATGCGGAAATATTTCTTACCAACGCCCTAACTGGCGGCCGAGAAATCCGGAAAATGTAATCTACGAATTGCAGACCCTGCGCGCCCGGTATCCGCATTTGGAAGGAATCTTTTTTGACGAAGAAGTTCATAACGGTAGCAAAAAATATATTCTGGAACTGACCAAAGCGATCCGCGAAAACGGACTCGACGATCTGAAATACGATGTCATGTGCGGTCAGTGGCCAATGGACGAAGAAGTTCTCGACAATATGAAAAGTGCCGGCTATTACATGGTCCGGCTGGGAATAGAGACCGCCGGCGAACACGCCGCAAAGGGCATGGAACTGCAGAGAAAATTCAATGTTCCCAAACTCAAGCAACTTATGAAACACGGCACCGGTATCGGCCTGAAATTCTATGGAACTTTCACCTTCGGGGGAGAAGGCTCTACCGACGATTGCGACAAAAAAACTCTCGACCTTATTCGGGAGCTTCTTGATCGCGGCCTGCTGTGGCGGTTCCAGCTTTCCATCAGCACTCCGCAACCGGGCACGCCGTTCTTCAATCGCATGAAAGAACAGGGTTTCCTGCAGGATATGGATTGGAAACATTTTGATGGGGGCAACCATGTCGTGGTCAACCGCCCGGAATACCCGGCCGACAAAATCATGGCTAATTTCAGGGAAGCGGAGAAACTCTACGAAATAGGTTTCAACCAGCGCTACAATGCCACCGCCAAGGATAATTTTAAAAATCTAGAGATCAACTCCAACGGCGAGATCCTTATTTTTCGCAGTTCAAGAATGAAACAGATCAACGATGTCGTGGACTCTATCCACAGCCAGTTCAAAAGAGAAGTCACGGTTCTCGCACAACCTGGAGTGGAGCAGGAGTTGAGAAAAAATCCACATGTCAACGAAGTGCTCCTTTATGGAGACTCGCATTTCAACCAGAAAACGTTTCCCGAAAGCATGATGGGCCAGCTGAAAAAGAAATCGTATTCACTGGGCGTTATTCCTTTTAATAATATTTCCGGAAACGGCTATTCCGAAGTCAAGGCCATCGCCAAGCGTTCCGGAATCAAAAAACTGGTCGCCGTCAATGTCGAAGGCAAAGTGTTTGACCTGGAAAACCCAGGCGACTTTGGCCGCGCCCATATTCCCGGCTAATTGATGAATATTCTGGTTATACGTTCCGCCACGCGGATTCTAAATCAGACTCTGGTTTCCCTGAGAGAAGAGTTTTCGGATTGCAGGATCACTATCCTGGCTCCCGAGTCCGCCCAGCAAGCCGTCGTCCAAGACCCGCTTGTCGATGAAGTCCTCACCATTCCGGATCAACGCAGAATGAGTGTCTCCAGCTACGGCAGGGAGAACATCGCTCGCCTGCAGGAAAAAAAGTTTGACCTTGCCGTCTCGCTTTACAATATCGACCATGGAATGGGTTACTCCAATATCGATCGCCTGGCCTGTGCCAGCAAAGCAAAAGAAGTGCGGGGTTATAACTCCAAAGGCACCTTCGTGAAACTGGACTCCGCTGCGGTGCTGCGTAAGTCTCTCATGGAGAAAACCACCTTTTTCTGGCTGGCAGCTAATTATGTCGCGACGACCCTGCTTTTTTTCATCATCACTCTGGCATTGATCGGAGAATGGGGAGTCCGCAAACTGTTCGGCGCTCTTTCTTCCAAATCATATCAACCTGCGCCGGTGCGCGAATCCAATAAAGCCGTAACCCAGACCTGATGAAAACCATGAATATCATTGTCGCCAATTCCGTAGGGATCGACCAGGATGGATACCACATGGTCCACGTGCCCTCGCGCTGGTCTCTCGGCGTGAAGAACTTCACCAATTGCGGGTATTACCCCTGGGAACTGGCTTATACATCTTCCCTGTTGAAACGTGAAACCAATCATAACGTGAAATTCATGGATGGCGTGCTGAATGCATGGGATTTCGAAACCTATTTCAAACATGCAAGCGCGGAACAACCCGACTGGCTCATCATGGAAAGCTCGACCCGCACCATCCGTGAAGACCTGCGTCTGGCCTCCGCACTTAAAAAAGCTTTTGGCACCCAACTGATCTTCACCGGGCAACACCCTATGGCCCACCCGGAAGATGTACTAAAAGTCGCGGACCACGTTTGTATCGGCGAATATGAGTTCACCGTTCTCGACCTGATCCAGGGTAAAGACTCGCGAAAGATTGCCGGCGTTCATCCAAACACAAGAGGTGAGCTGATCGACATCAACACTCTGCCATTCCCTGAAGATGATGATGTGAGTCGCATCGATTATCACGAACCCAACTGCCGCTACAAGCAGATCCAGATGTACGGGTCAAGAGGTTGCCCGCGCCGTTGTAATTTCTGCGCCGCCGCCACCCTTTATTACGACGAACTGAACTGGCGACCGAGAAATGTTGACAACGTTGTTGAAGAGATCCGCACCCTGCACAAAAAATATCCGGCAATGGAAGGCGTGTTCTTTGATGAAGAAGTCCACAATATTAAAAGAGGTTTCAACATCTCTTTGGCGAAGGCTATTCGCTCAGCCGGACTCGACCACCTCAAATACGAAGCCATGTGCGAATACGCGTCTCTCGATGAAGAAGCTCTGGCAGAAATGCGCGCCGCCGGGTATTACAAAATCCGTTTCGGCATTGAAACCGGCAGTGACAAGGTCGCTGAAAAAATGACGCTGGGCAAAAAGCACGATCTCGACAAACTTCGCACCATGGTGAAATTTGGCAAAAGCCTCGGCATGCTGTTTTATGGAACCATCAGCATCGGCGGACTCGGCTCCAGTCAGGAAGAAGACCAAAAAACAGTCGACCTGGTTTATGAGATGGCGTCTAAAGGTTGGCTCGATGAAGTTCAGGTTTCTATCAACACACCTCAGCCGGGAACAGATTTTTATAATTCCTGTGTGGAAGAGTCTTTAATACCTGCCTCGACAAACTGGGAAGGGTTCGATGGCAACGGTCAGGTTGTGGTCAACTACCCGCATTATCCAGCTGAGGAAATTCAAGCCAACTTCAACAAAGCTCTATCGGCTTTTGATATGGGAAAAGAAAAAGTTCAATCGAAAACTTTTGCATACAATGCCCAGTCTTCTTTCAAAGCCATTCCTGATGGCTCCAAAATTCTGCTACTCAGAAATGTCCGAAACTGGATGGTTCGCCTGATCCTCGAAAATTTAAACGAGAAGGCGCAAGTCGATCTGCTGGGACAAAATGTTTCCGCCAAAGACCTGGAAGATATGGAAGGACTCAATCAAATCTATTCTTACGGTACAGGGTTCTTTTCAGCCGAATCAATCCCCAGCGATTTGGTGGGTCAACTCAGAGACGAACATTACGATTTCATCCTGCTACCCGTTGCCAACAACCACCTTGAAGGCTATCAGAATGTTCTGGAAGTCGCGCAGATGATCGCACCCGAAGAAATTTTATACGTCTACCCCGAAGGCCACCTGCAACCCGCCTCTCCTGTCACGATTTAACTCCACCCAAACCGGGTTAGCTGTCATGCTGAGGCTTGTGATATCCTCAACATTAGCCCTCATGCTCAGGAGGGGTACTCGAAGAGCATCTCGGCTTAACGAGCCTTTACTACTCGCCACCCTCGCTAGAGGTCACAATGCCCGGCCCCACAATGTGTCGGATGGACTACCGGCGTGAGCGGCCGAAATACAATTGGGGCAACCATACCACAAAGACCAGCAAATAAAGGGGTTACGTGTGCCAACATGCACCCTAACCCCTGTTATTTTGTTTGCAATTCGTTTGCAAAGAAGAGACGGGGAAAACACACTTAAAACTTATTTAAAACAAGTCGTTTCACAGGCTAGCGCCAAAAACTGAACAACTCTCCTTATTGGCTTGATCTCATCAAGTAATATTTCCCAAACGAACCCATTTTCAAAACAGTTTTTAACGAAATAATAATCTTCCTGGCAAATCAACCTCTGCTCCCAATTAACTCATTTTCCAAAACGAACCCATTTTGAATAGGTGCAAATTTAACCCTCTTTTAGCCTTCGATTGCCTTTGACAGATCAACTCTTGAAAAAACCCCTATTTAATGAATATCTTTAAGCCCTAGCCTCACGGACAATGCTCCTAATTTAGCCAAAGTTGCGGAGATTAGTTTGTAGAAAAACCAGCCAGTCGTATTGCCTTTAGGCGATAAAACTCTGCCTCCCTTAAATAACCGATAATCTGATCTTGGTTTATATATTTTCCTGACCATTTCAGCTCAGGTTCTCTCAATGAAGTAGGCTTTAGAGGTGTTTTATCCACACATGGAATCCACTACTGCCTGCCATCAAACGGATCTACTCCCAAAATCATAAAAAATTTTAGCATTAATTAATAAGGAGTTATTTTTTAGCGACCCGCTACTAACCCCCTCAAGCCCCTTATAGAGTGAAAAACTAACTCATCTCACTCGCAAGAGAACCACAAGTAGCCCGAAGTATAATTTTTACCATTAAAAAACCAAAACATTCATTTTTAAGGCCAAAGAAAGATTATTAGTGCTTTGCATTATTTCTGCAGCCTTTTTCCAAGACAACTCTACGGAGCTAGAGTTGTCTATTTATTAGCACTCCAGAAAGGAGAAATTGTTTTGAGTGCAAAAGCTGAGTGAAAGGAAGGTAAGACAAATTAACAACCAAAAAGGAGATACATATGTCAGGAATTTCAGATAGACAGTTAGCAGCTAATAGACAAAATGCCAAAAAATCCAGTGGACCTCAAACTACTATAGGGAAGGAAATATCTTCGAGGAACTCTTTGACGCATGGAATTTTACAAAAATCATTTATCAACTGCTCTACAAACCCAGAAGAACGAAGTAGATATAATTCAATCTACTCAAATCTGATCGATGAATGGGATCCTAAAGGAGAAATGGAAACATTCCTTGTTGATAAAATTGCTGTTGATTATGTCAGGTTGCAACGCTTGCTTCACTACGAGTCTTTAAAAATACAGAGAGATCTTGAGGAATATTTACCCCTCATCAATGACAATATTTCTGACCAGATAAAGAAGGATGAAATCCGGATTGAGGTATTAGAAAACTTTGACCACAATCCTATTGATGCAGTTAATTGCGTTATTGATTTGAGAAATCTCAATGAAAGCCGGTTAGGTCCCCTTGGGCCAAATTTAATAGATACGTTGGCTCGCTTTGAGGAGATTACTTCAGAGGAAAAAGAAAAGTTTCGAAATGTAGCTTTCAAAGTGGCAGATCATATTGCACAAGAAAATGTAAAAAAACGAGAATACCTTGAAAAAATGAGCCGGCTAGCTTTTGTGGACTCTTTTCTCAATGAAAAAGAGATCATCAAAATAACAAAGTACGAAAATTCTATTGAACGATCCATCTTTAGAAACTTGGAAAAACTGATAGCTCTACAAAAAATGAGAGGAAAAACATTCGAATAAGAAATGAAAAATTGAAGGTGTTGCTCAGGTTTTTATAAGTTAGACGAGGACAACCCCCCCATTTGTGGCGGGGTTGTTTTGATATTTTTTAAAACTACCCATAAAACATCCCCCTTACCAAATGGTTTTTAAAAGTTTAACATTTGGACTACTTTTCGGGGGTCGGGTCAGTAATGCAAAGGCGATCTGCTCCTCTGTAAATCTCGATTTCCTCATGCCAAAATCCTCCCCTTTTAACAATAGGTTTTTATGAGAATCTTCACATTATAAACGGTTCAGTTTTCGGGGGGCAGGTCACACAAAAACCCAGTTAATCTCCACGATACAATTACCATACAATCCACAAAAAAAGGGATGGGGTGTTTATATTCTACTGATCCCCGTGATAAAATTTTTCGACCCCATTTTCAAATTAGGCAACGAATATCCCCCTTCCTGCACAAGAAGGGTCGGCAAGTGCAATCGCCCCAATATTTCGCCGATTTGCCTCATCCCTGAATGAGAGACTACAAAAGTTCCAGTGGGGTCGCCCCTCATAATATCGTAGCCGACCGACACCACAAGAAACTCCGGCTTGAAACGCTGAATTACCGCGCACGCTTCCGTTAGCGTTTTGAGATATTTTGCGTCATCGGCGCCGGGGCGTAAAGGAAAGTTTCGATTATATCCCAACCCTTCACCCTCGCCTTTTTCATCTGAATAACCAGAAAAATAGGGATAGGCTTGAATCGGATGCCCATGAATGGAAACAAAATAGACATCCTTCCTTCCATAAAAAATATTCTGAGTACCATTCCCGTGATGGTAGTCGATATCCAGAACAGCCACCCTGCCCTCCTTCGATAGATAATGAGCGGCTATGGCGGCGTTATTAAGGTAGCAGAATCCTCCGAACACTCGCCGTTCGGCGTGGTGACCCGGTGGGCGGCACAACACATAAGCCCGATACGCACCATTTAGGATAAGCTCTGCGCCGGAAAGTGCTCCATTGGCGGCATTTCGCGCCGCCAGATAAGAATTGGAGGTTAATGGAGTAAACGTATCAATGCAATAATAGCCCCCCTGCATATCCCATCTTTTTGGAATACGGTCTGGCCTACGAATTGGGAAAACGGTGGGATAAAGCAATTCTCGCGGGCCTAGCCTTTGGGCTGCTTTCGAAAGAAAATTCAGCAGGCCCGCATCGTGAACCGCCTTTATATGGCCGACAGGGTAACTCTTCACCTTATGAAAAACCACCTCCAACCCGTCAATCCCCTTGAGCAACGCGTCTATCCTGGCAGGACGCTCGACATAGCCTCTCTCTTTTAGATGATGGATTTGGTGCGCATTCCCGACATTGACTACATCCATTTTGCCCAACAGATTCTTTTGCGACAAAAGTGGTTTTGCTTCCGCATAAACAGGAGGCCGGAGCAAAATTGGATCATCTTTTATGGAAGCAATTATTTCTTTAGTCTTAGGGTCCTCCCGAGCCATGCCCCCTTTGACGAATAGAAAACGAGTGACTGCTTTTTTGAGGTCGGCGCGTCGCAGGGGTTTTGAGTTGCCGAGATTGTCGCAAACCAAAAATGTGACGTGCCCCTGATTCGCGGGTGTCGAAACGCAATCGTAAAGAGTATTACTTACAGGCCTGGCATCGTATTGTTCGTAAAAAGCAAGCCTCCTCTTGTTACTGGTCAGGCGAAACGTTTCCTTAATTTTTTCTTTTTCATCCGGGGGGACATCCATAAAAAGCGCCCGGCTTTTACGGAAAATAAAAAGTTCTCGCGTGGCTTCATATAAGGCGGTCCCTATTCCTCGACGTTTCCGGGCTGGGTCACTGACCAGATAATCCAGATAGGCACACTCCAGATCGGGAAAATAAAATGAGAAGGAAAAACCCAAAACCCGCGACTTATTTCCCTCCGCCAAGAGCAGGACCACTTCAAAATCCTGTTCACAATCCGGCTTTAAAAATTTTCCTATCTGCACCGCATATTCGGGTGAATAGGGGAACGCATCCTGATACAACCTTAACACTGCACCCAGTCTTTCTTGATCGCGTTGCGTGGAAACCTGATACAACCTGCGGAACTGAATCATCTTTATAACCTATGCAATATTTTGTCCTGAACCGAAATAGTATAATCGCTTAAGATGCAACTCTCCATCAAACTCCCACCCATACTATTATTTTCCGCATGATGCAGTTTTAGAACAAATGGGCCTAGCGAAAATCGCCACCCCCTATTAAATTAAAAAATTTCTCAAGAAAGATTTCTCTGGCGCCGCGCGAGCGGTCGACCCCCTAGCCTCTTGAATGCCATTCATGTCAGGAGTTTTCCCTTAAATTTTATTAACTTTTATAAACTATTGATTAAGCGTTATCTTGGTCGTTGTCAGCTTTCTTTCCATCCTGTCAAATTTCTCGATATTCCCCTATTTTGTTACTAATTCTGAAATAATTGGCTACAGCCGCGCACTTGATTGCAATCAAGCAAGCAGTAAAATCAAGTGGTCAAAGCTATTTTGAATTGGTTGGCGGGTCATTATTAGTGCCTAGTTCCTTTTCCATTATATCTCTGTAGTTCCTTATTCGCTGGACATATCGAACGGGCTCGCGGCCACGAGCGTAACCATATGTCAATGTTTTATAATATTTTTTCTGGCTAAGTAGGGGAAGGACTTCTTTTATATCACTCCATTCATGAGGACTCTTGCCCAATCTACGAGCCAAATTTTGGGCATCATGTAGGTGTCCCCGACCCACATTGTAAGCGGCAAGAGCCAACCATGACCGGTCAGGATGCTTCACGGCATCATCGAATTTCTCCAACAGCCAGGAAAAATGTTTTGCTCCACCCATTATGTTTTCATACGGGGCCAGGCGACTTTTAATTCCCAAAGACCTTGCGGTAGGCAGGGTCAGCATCATCATTCCTCTTACACCAGTGGGACTCTTGGCTCTGGGATTCCAATAAGACTCCTGATAACCATGCGCGGCAAGAAGAATGGGATCCAAGTCATGACGTTTTGCAGCCTCTTCAAACATTGACCTAAATTTAGGATATTTTTTGTGAATGGCAGTTTGAAAGACCTTGGTATCTACATAATCAAACTTTTCAATGAACCCATAAAACCGTTCCATAACTTGATCCATCTCTCCCTGAGCTTTAAACTCTTTGAACCAGGTTTCCATGGCTTTTTGCAAATCACCACTGCCGGTCCTCCTAACAGCCCAGGCCAAGGGACGTGGCTCAGTTAAATTAAAGGCAACGACCAGCTCTGGAAAATATCTACGGTTGATTGAAACGATACTGGTATCTGCAACGGTGCAATCAATTTCTCCCAGCCAAACTTTTTCGAGTAGTTGTTCAGAATTTAATTCTGTATCCGTTTTCCAGATTAAGCTGGGGTGATTCACCTTAAGCAAACGAAGACTTTCTTCGTAACTGGTGCCTTCCGGGACGGTAATTTTCAATCCGACCAGACCGGCAGGTTTTCTGGCGATATTTCCATTCTTATGGCAAACGACTTGCTCTGCGACTTCCTGATAAACTGGGCCAAAACGAAAACGTTTTTTTCGAACATGAGTCCTAGTGAGTCCAGCAGCAGCTAGATCGCCTCGCCCCTGTTCCAAGGCTTCTAAAATCTCATTGACTGTCGAAAGTAGTTTATATTCTGTCTTAACTCCCAAACTAGAAGCGAACGATTCGACCATATCGTATTCGGGACCAGTGGCATGATCGTCTGTATCGAAGTAGTAGGTTGTAGGTGCGTTACGGGTGAGGACTATTAATTTACCGCTGGCTTTAATTTCTTCAAGTGAACCACCACCCATGGAGCAACCCAAAAGGCAACTAAAACCAATTAGGCTTATGGCGGAAAACTTTTGCTTCAATGAAAATTTCAATAGGTAATTTTTCATTGGAATACTGCGTTGGATTTATCTTTAATTCAAAGAAACTATTCGTAAATATAGATCTATCCAAATTACCTGTCCAGTTATTTGAAGCATATCAAGTCACAGAGCATGGCAACCCGTAAAAAAATAGAAATCGCATCATACAATTCATTCGTCCCCCTTCAACCTCCTTCAGCACTTTGAGGATCGGACTCTCTGTGTAACGGCTTTTCTTCTGCGTTCTCCTTTTCATCATATTATTCAGGAGAACTAAAAATCTTCGAGCAGTTCAGCTACTGTTAGGGCACACTAAATTGGAAAGCACTGTTCGTTATCTTGGTATCGAAGTAGACGATGCATTAGAGATGGCGGAACAGACAGAAGTTTGATCAAAGCTAAGGATAGCGGCCTTTTTTAAAAAGGTCGCTATGCGGCAAAAACAGACATTATCAGATATGATATTAATCGTAGACGGGTAAAAGTCCCAAGCTTTTGCATTTAAGTAATGCCCAACTTGCATAATCCATAATCTATTGGATTCTTTAAGGCTTCTTGGGCATTATCCAAGTAGCAAGGTTCTGCTTCATAGCAACCTGTAATAATCCCTTTTTTATCATGCCATAGTGGATAAGCGCCTTACCCACTGAATAGGAGCGAGAATTCATGACTGACCAACAGGTGCCAAGCGCTTGGCTAAATGTACCATCGACCTCTGGATTTCTTGCTGTCGGCAATTCTCACTCGATTTATTGGCGCTCTTTCGGCCGTCCCGATGCGATGCCAGTTATTGCACTGCACGGTGGTCCTGGTTCCGGCTCAAATCCCCGACACTTAACGTTCTTCGACCCACAAATCCATCGGGTGATCATGTTCGATCAGCGCGGTACCGGGCAATCAATCCCGTTGGCCACTACGATTAATAACACGCTGCAAGACTTACTAAATGATATCGAAAAACTGCGTTGCTACTTAAGCGTCGAGCGTTGGTTGGTCTTTGGTGTGTCCTGGGGAGCCTGTCTTGCATTGCTCTATAGTCAAAACCACCCACAGGTCATTACTGGCTTGGTGCTGGCAGGGTTGTCAAATCGCCACGAGCATCAGACCACGTGGATCCTTGAGGAGCGTGCGCGACTGTTGCCAGAACGTCACGAGGAGTTTCTGAAAGCACTTGCTCCCGGCGACCGAGCTGATCCGATTGCAGCTTATTATCGAAAGAGTTTGTCTCCGGATCGAAAGAACCGACTCGAGGCAACGTACGCCGTTTGGGTGCTGGAAGCCGATTTGGAAGGCCCGGAACCGCAAACGCTGCCGACGATGAGCCTCGATGAGATTGACGCGAGCATGGTCAACCGTGCGGTGATTTACCTTCACTACTGGGCGAACAGGACTTTTCTCCCACACGGTAATTTATTGATTAACCCGAGCGCGCTGATTGAACTGCCTGTGGTATTGGTTCACGGTGCGTCGGACTGGGTTTGCCCGCTAAGCGGCGCGCAGCTAGTGGCTGATTCGATCGAGGGTACTCAATTGATCATTGTGCCGGGTGCAGGGCACTCGCCGTATAGTGCAGACATGGTGCAAGCGCTGCGCGAATCTATAGTGGCCACAAGACAACGATAAACGCTCGACTAACGACTACCAATTTGTCGATGCGTTGACACCTGACCTGCCCCCCTATAAATGAGTCCATGGTATAACTCTTTTTTACATGAAGTGTCCGTGAGCTCTGTTGATACCACAACGTCCGCTTTGGGTGTTTGCGGGCCTATGTGACTTGCCATGAGAATTGTACAACTTTTCAAAGTTAGATTTCCCACTTTTGACCTACTCAATAATTCACCCACTCATTCCTTACGATACAATTACCATACAATCCAAAGAAAAAGGGCCTAGTCAATACGACTAAGCCCTTTCAATACAAAGTGGAGCTGAGGGGGATCGAACCCCTGACCTCTTGAACGCCATTCAATAGCATAGGGAATAAATTCATTTTTTACCTAAAGAATGAGAAAAATACCATTTAACTCATAAAATATTGACCTGCCTCAGTTAGTTGCAAGCATTGACTTCTAGTGTAGAATAATTGAGGTTCGTCGTTAGTTACTGAGGATCGGTAATTCTTTTTTTGACTGATTAAAATGGAATTGGACTATGGAAGAAAACGTAAAACAAAATTTTCAAACCTTGACCAAATTTGTCGACAAATTAATTGAATTCGGTGTGGTTTATGGGTTTCAAGTCCTCGGTGCGTTAATAGGACTATTTATCGGGCTAAAAATTGCAGGATGGGCAGGAAGAAAGACAACTCAATTTTCTGTAACAAAACAAGTCGAAGCTACCTTGGCGGGCTTTTTTGGAAATATAGTCAAACTAATATTTATCTGCATTGTCGTGATCATTACGCTTGGTAATTTTGGGATCACGATTACTCCGTTGGTGGCACTAGCAGGGGCAGCAACATTTGGCATTACTATGGCACTCCAAGGTCCTGTTTCCAACTATGGCGCGGGGGTAAGCATCATTATAGGCAGGCCGTTCTTGATAGGCCATACCATTTCGGTCGTGGGTTCCGGCATCAGTGGTGTTGTTGAGGAAATAAAACTGGCGTATACCCTTCTCATTGGCGAGGATGGCGAACAAATCATTGTTCCAAATAAAGAGATTATTGGTAGAGTTATCGTAAACTCCAAAGATCGTCGGGTTGTGCAAACCAAAATCGCCCTTGCCAGTAAGGCTAATATAGGAGCCACTATCTCCGCCTTAAAAGATGCGCTTTCAGAGTTTCCAGAATTGCAGGATGAACCCCAGCCGTTAATAGGGGTCCATGACTTTACCTATGGGGGCATTGTTCTGGGCGTACGATTCTGGGTGCCTAGCCAGAAATATTTCCGTACCCGTTATGTCGTCAATGAAGCACTGTTGAAGGCTATAGAGGGGATCGGCGAGAAATTATTGTCGTTCGATAGTGTTGCCCTAACACCAGAAAAGTTGTCCGCAGACGAAGACAAGAACGCATTCAATCCGGAATAATTTTTATTTGCTTCCATTGCGATAATTATTCTGAACTAAATGCTTTGTGTTGAAGAAATTATACGGATACATTTTGTCAGAATTATCTAATATGGGAGAATAATATGAGACGCTCGTTGATTTCGGCACTGGCCCTTTCGATTTTATTTTTTGGAACGGTTTTTTCTTCTGCACTAGCCCAGAGTTCCCCTAACGGCATCCCGGAACCATCTAAGCCGATGGACAAGAAAATTGAGGATACCGCCAACGAAGTCACCAAGGCGGTAATTGAACGCGTCAAAACCATTTTGGATGAGAAACTGGACGAGATCCGAGAAGGGACCCGACAATCCCGTATTCCCTTAAAAAATCGTATCCGGGAAAAACAAAACCTGATTCAGAAACAACCCAGAGACGCGGCGGCCTATTTTGAACTTGGCAAGTTATTTGACCTAGACCAGGATGGGGCCAACACAATTATCAACATCCAGAAAGCGGAAGAACTGTTTGCCGAGCAAAACAACGTCAAGGGCGTGGCGGAATCGAGAAGACTGCTCCGGGAAAGTTTTCAAAAATACGGGTTCAAGCCTGAAGATTTCCAAGTCGAAAGCCGGTGACCAAAAGTGTTACAATTTTCGTTATTCTATCCTCTCCAAAGCCATCATATAAAACATCCCAGCCTCTCGAATCATCTTACCCCATATCACATCATCCAAATCATCAGGCGGTATATCCTTGCACGCCTTCTTTGAGTATTAAATGGGTGCTTGCATTCAAGCAGGAAAATCTGATAACATACAATAAATCAATAAGCTATATAGCTCTGTTTAGATCCATTTTTTTGATTGCCTCACTTTACAGTGATGTGCGGGAGCCAAGTTTTACCCGAAAATAATCAATAATAGGGAAGACCTTTCGTCGAGGGGCTAACAGTAACATCGATCATTCACCTTGGAGGAATGCACTATGAAAGTCAAAGCCTATCATGAACTTAAAAAACGAAGAAAAACGGCCTCTCCAAGTAAAACTTCAGAATCTCGTTGGTCAAAATCTTCGATAAAATTTTTGGCTGATTTTTATGGTATTGAATGCAGCGAAGAATCTATTCTCGCCTGTTCTAAACATGTTGTTGTGCGGTAAAAATTCGTTTCGGTCAAGGTGATGCCGTTTATTAAGGTTGCTGTTTGCTCTTTGAGGTTAATTTTGTAGGTGGCCATTTTATACGTTAGACCTTCTGTCATCGGCAGGGATTCTTCGGAATCCTTCCCTGCGACTACCCGTGCGATGTTCGTTTTCAACACTTAAATTGGTCTTCCTTCTGTCTTCCGCTCGTCTACCCTCCTCGTCTCTCCTGTCGCTTCCTCTTTTTACCTCTTCCATTTATTCCCCTCCTTCACACCAGTTTTTGGCTTTTCTTTCACCGTCGTATATCACAGCCATCCCAGCCACAATCAACAAACCAGCCAGATTATCTCCATCAACATATACATCAGCAGCTAACTCAAAATACTTCCCCTCCACAATGTTCTTTAAGGTTATCTGTTCAGCATCCATCAGAATATCTGCCACCATCTGTTGAGCTTGCTGGGCATCGTACTTTTCCTTCTCGCACTTTCCATTTATTTCCGGTGTATCAATGCCATTAACTCTGATGGATATTCTGAGAGGATGGGGGCCGGGAAGGTCGAAGATAATGGTGTCGCCATCAGAATTACGGACATATACGGCTCCCTCAAAGTCGCCAAAGGATTTGGCAAAGGAATAGGAGGGCAGTAAGAATAAAAATAGAATTAGGGAAAGAAACTTCTTCACTAACTGCCTCCTTAGGTCTTGTGCAAATCAGTAATATCCTTAGCAATACCTTCTACAGCAACTGTATGTCGTCAAACGAATCTGGACCAAGAGTTGATTTCATCTAGAGACACATTTGATTTATAGCCCCTCAAAAACCGAGTCATTCCCCACGATACAATTACCATACAATCCGAATAAAAAGGGCCTAGTCAATACGACTAAGCCCTTTCAATACAAAGTGGAGCTGAGGGGGATCGAACCCCTGACCTCTTGAATGCCATTCAAGCGCGCTCCCAGCTGCGCCACAGCCCCATTTATTTGTTTTTTTGATCCTAATTGCAAAGCAACCGTTTGATATTAACGATTATCCCGTAACTGTCAAGTGCAAAACTGTGTCGCCTTGACCCTCTCTTGCCTTCCGCCGCTTTCCCTATATAATATGATGTACAAACTGACACATCACTCTCTAACGCGTCATTCTCGCTATGCTTAAAAATTTCAACCGCCGAATTCGAAATGTTTTCATCACCGGGCTATTGATCACCCTGCCGATCGCGCTCACGTGGTTCATTTTGCAGTTTCTGTTCAAGAACCTCGATGCCCTGTCGCCGGTGTTCACCAATATACTGATCCAGCTTGGCGCACCCTTTCCCGAAGGCTACCGCATCCCTTTTCTGGGAGTGTTGATGACCCTTGTGATCGTGCTCATAGTGGGCTGGCTGACCACCAGCTTTTTCGGGAAAAAGATTTTCGAACTCGGCGAAACCATCGTTGAAAAAATCCCATTCGTCCGCCGGATTTATACCGGCTCCAAGCAGGTGGTGGTTTCCATCGCTCAGGCCGACACCTCGACCTTTCGCAAAGTCGTCCTGCTCGAGTTCCCACGCCGGGGACTTCTGGCGATCGGGTTTGTGACCGGCGAGTCCCGCGGAGAGGTGCAGCGACTCACTCAGGAGAATATGCTCAACGTGTTCGTGCCAACCATGCCCAACCCCACTTCCGGATTCCTGATCTTCTCTCCGTCCTATGAACTCACAGAAGTTTCCATGACCATTGAGGAAGGCATCAAGTATGTGGTTTCCGGCGGCATCGTTAGCCCCCCGGGACTCAAAATCGTCGAAGCTAAAGGACTGAAGTTTGAGCAACCCTCCTGACTCTTCTCTCGACATCCTCTATCTCGACAACCATTTGATAGCCGTGTGCAAACCTGCGGGAATGCTCACCCAGTCTGACGAGTCTGGCAAAGCTTGCCTGATGGACCATGTCAAGGACTGGCTCAAAACAGAATATAAAAAACATGGCAAAGTGTTTTTAGGATTGGTACATCGACTCGACCGGCCGGTGTCGGGGGTGGTGGTGTTTGGTCGCACATCCAAAGGTGCCTCGCGGCTCTCGGAACAGTTTCGCCAAAAAACCACACAAAAAGTTTATCGGGCTCTCGTCGAAGGAACTCCACAACCTGCGCGCGCCAGCCTGACACATTATCTGAGAAAAGAAAAATCCCTCAAAGCAACCGTATTCTCCCGCCCGACACCTGACGCTAAAGAAGCGCACTTGGATTATGAAGTCATCGAAACTTCTGTCACCACCAGCCAACTTGATATTCATTTGCATACCGGAAGGTTTCACCAGATCCGCGCGCAACTCGCCTTCATCGGCCACCCCATCGTGGGCGACAAGAAGTATGGCGCGAACTCAACGTTGCCGGAAGGACGGATCGCTCTGCACGCCCGACGCATGGTCTTCAATCATCCAACAAGCAAAGAAGAAGTAATCATCGACTCTGCATGGCCCAATGACTTGCCAGGCTAATAGCCTGAGTTTTTGCTAATTGGTGGCAGGTGTCACCGCTGGCATCTGTAACGAATCTTTAACGAGGTCTTCTTTGCGGGTGTGGAATCCCATATCGATCAACAGAGATATCAACACGGGAACCAGAAACAGAGTGAACAAGGTGGAGATACTCAATCCGCCGATCAGTGCGGTGCCCATGCCTCGATACAGTTCGGTGCCAGCGCCTTCGCCGAACGCCAGAGGGATCATGCCGAACACACTGGAGATGACGGTCATCATGATGGGTCTTAACCGTGTCTGGCAGGAAACGAGCAGGGCTTCGCGTTCTTCCATACCAGCTTTAATATTGTTGAGCATTTGATGCACGATGAGGATGGCGTTATTAACCACAATACCAGCGAGGATGACGATCCCCAACTGAGTCAAAATGTCAAAGGTGATCCAGGTCCAGTCATCAGCCATGGCTTGCGCGTTGGACACCTTCCACTCATTGAGGATTTCAAGAATATTTCCGCGTTGGTACCAGTTGTTCCAGACGATTCCGAGAAAAGAACCGGAAACCGCCAGCGCCACCGTCAACATAACAATGAACGGCCGGAGAAAAGAGGAAAACAGCGCCACAAGAAGCAGGTAGATGAAGCCCAGCGCATAAGCGAAACTGTTCATCAATGCTTTCTCGGTGGACGCCAGTTCATCGGCGGAACCGCCGACACGTAGTCCGTATTCCTGGCCGAGGTTTGTTCTCGCATCCGCCAACACTTCCTGATCCACCCGGTCGATGGCCAACTGCATGGCCACATCTTTTCTCACCTGCACGCGGAGTTTGATCGCGCGTTCGGTTCCAATATGATCAATGCGTGCTGGCCCTGCGTCGATTTCCACATCAACCAGATGCCCGAGATGGGTCATCATGCCTTCTTCGGTCCATACCGGCAGGGAACGGTAGTCTTCCAGCCCCAGGCTATTGGCATCTTTCTTTTGCACCAGAACAAAGTCAATAGGTTCACCCCGGTCATTGAACTCGCCGAGATATTTACCGGCGTTGAGTGACTCGATAATATCCCCAATCTCTTGCATACCCATATCCAACCGGGCCGCGTCTTCACGTCTGGGAATGAATCGCAGTTCTGGGTTACCGAACTTGAACTCTGGCCGCACCGAGTGAACACCGGCAACACCAGAAATCTCCCCGATCAAATCCAGCGCCTTGCTTTTAAGTTTCAACATATCCGGCCCGGTGATTTCGACTTCGAAAGTTTTGTCCGCCGACCGGAAAATGGGTCTCTGCACAGCAAAGGCAAACCGGTAACCGGGAATGCGAAAAATCTCGCGCCCCATTTCTCCGGATTTGATCGCCATCTTCACTTCGCCGCGTTGACCTGACGCCAACTCTTTGTCGATGATGGCCCCGCCGCCATTGAAGCGTTGCGAGAATACCAGGAAGTTGCGCTGGACATCTTCCATCGCAACAATCTTTTTTTCGTAATCGGCCATGTAACGCATGTTTGTTTCTGCCGGGGTTCCCGCCACTGGTTCGATGAGCATAAAAACCATATTATTGTTGCCATAGGGCAGATAATCTTTTGCAGGCAGAGTCTGCACGCTGCACCACAACATCCATCCCACACCGGCGATAACGAGAACTCTAAAAATAATACTGACCGGAGAATGGCGCAGTATCCATTCCATGAAACCGGAATAGGCATCGCTCATCTTATGACCCACAATGACAACCGGTTTGAACAAAGTGCGATGGAAAAACCCCGGCCGGTATTCCTCGCCCGGTTTAAGGCGGATCAACAACGTGGTCAAGGTTGGAATAACGGTGATGGACACCAGCAAAGACAAAGCAATGCTGGCGCTGATGGTGATGGCGATGTCGCGGAACATCTGCCCCGCCTCTTCCTGAATAAATACAATAGGAATAAAAACCGCCAGCGTCGTCAGCGTTGAAGCAAGCACCGCTCCCCAAACTTCCGAAGCTCCGTCGTAAGCGGCTTTGAAAACGCCCTTCCTCATTGTGAGGTGACGATAAATATTTTCCAGCACCACAATCGAGTTATCAACCACCATGCCGACCGCGAAAGCCATGCCTGCAAGCGAAATAATATTGATGCTTCGCCCAAAAATTTTAAGAACGATGAATACCGAAACCAGACTGACCGGAATGCTGATCGCAACAATGAGCAACGACCGCGCCGAGCCTAAAAACACCAGTAGCACCGCCACGGCCAACAAGGCTCCCAATCCGAGATTAGATTTCACCAACCTCATGGCCTCATCGATATAGTCCACATCCTTGTATACAATACTTAATTTGAGCGGAATCCCCCGGTTCAACAATTCCTCATTCAGCTCTTCCACTTTTTTGGCAGCCAGGTTGCAAGTCTCCACCACATTGGCGCCGGCTTTTCGAATCACCCCAAAAGCGTTGGACAAGTTGCCGCTGATGCGGACCAGAGAGCTAGTTCGTTGATATCCATCCACCACCGTGGCAAAATCTTTCACCTTGATAGTTTTATCGCCATCACGCTTGATAACTGTGTCTAGGATATCCTGCGGACTGAGAAACTCTCCCAAAGCGCGGACGGTATAGGCCCGGTTCGCCTCGTCGTGGAACCCCGCGCGGGTATTCTGGTTTTCTTCCGATAGCCCGGCTATCACTTCCTTGTAGGTCACGTGCAGACGCGCCATGCTATAAGGATCAAACTCGACCCGCATTTCCCGCTCTTCCCCGCCGAAATGCCAGACATCGGAGATGCCCTTTATTCGCCGAAGGGTGGGGACAATGATGTCCTCACCGATCTTGTACATATAATTCTGATCGAGGTTGGGCATCTTTTCATTGGGCTTGTCGAAAACAATCCACATGATCGGGCTGGAGTTGTCGCTCGAAATAGATCGCAGGGTCGGCTTGTCAGAATTGATCGGCAGGTCTTTAACCTGTTGCAGCTTATTGTTGACATCGAGCACCGCCAGGTTTTTGTCAACGCCCCAATCAAACTCGAGAAGTATGGTGCTCAACCCATGCTGACTGGTGGAAGTCATTTTTTTCACACCTTCCACCGATTCGAGTTGGTCTTCCAACCGGCGCGTGATATTGCGTTCCACCTCATCGGGAGAAAGCCCGAGATACTCAGTCTTGACTTCAATCTGCGGCTTGTCAACGGTGGGGGCCAACTGCCGGGGCAGACTCTGAAAACATAAGACACCCACTACCAGAGACATAACGATGACCACCGTCACCGTGTGATAGTTGCGGATGGACTGATCAATAAGTTTCATCAGGTCTTCGGAGTTTTAGCAGGCGGATTTTTTTTGTCTGCCGAGTTGAACGGAGCTTCCGCTTTCGGTTCCGGGTTGGTTAAAAATACTTTCGCCCCCGGGAATACCGCGCCAGAACCGCGCAGGATGAGATCGGCCTTCGGCCCAAGCTGGTGAGTGAAATCCTCGATCTCCACAAAATCGTTGCGCTCCTTGAAGGCCCTGACCGGAACGCGATGTGCTTGGCTGTCTTTGACAATATAAACAACGGTGCCTTTCTCTCCAATAACCAGAGAGACCGACGGCACATGCGGCACGTTTTTACGAACGCCAAAACTCAGCGTGCTCTCCAGTGTCAGGCCCGGAAACAGAGAAGGGTCGGGATCGGGTAAATCGATTTGCACTTTGATATTGCCGGAATATATGTTGGCATCAGGAATGACCCGGATGAGCCGCGCCAGATTGCTGTTGTGCTCAAACTTCAAATCCAGCTCCCGCACCAGAAACTCCGCCCCTTTGAGCTGTTTCAATTTGTTCCTGTAACTCTGCGGCATTTCCAGAACCGCTTTCAGGCGGGCGGAACCAATCATTCTCACAACCGGAGTTCCCGCCTCGGCAAAAGCACCCTGCTCAATTTCCTTGGCGATGATGACGCCTTCGAATGGAGCCTCAATATTTACTTTTGAAAGATTCAACTCGGCGACGGCAACCTGCTTGCGGATCGACTGCATTTCCGATTCCAGCTTTTCAATATCTTCACTGCGCCCTTTCATCCCGGCGGCCAGCTCTGCCTTGCTGGCCTTTAAAAACTCATCGGCCTGGAGAACCTTGTCTTTGGCCGTGTCGAGTCCCGACTGCGGCATCACCTTTTCCGCCACCAGCTTTTGAGCACGAATCAATTCTATATGGGCCAGATTCAAGGCACTTTCGGCAGCATGCATTCTGGCTTCCAGCCTTTGCTTGTCTTCCGGACGCAACCCTCCCTGAACTTTCTGATATTCTTTTTGTGCAGAAGAGAGATCGGCCCGCAATCTTTCGTGGATCAGTTCATACTCTCTCGGGTCGATCTGTGCCAGCAAATCGCCGGCCTTCACCTTCATGCCTTCTTCCACCGCAATCCGGGTAATTTTCCCCCGGACTTCCGCATTGACCACCACCCTCTTTTCGGCCTCGATATTTCCCACCGCGCGCACTTCGTCCGCCACATCCATGTACACGACTTTTCCGACCTGGACCGGGAGCGAAAACTCTTTCTTTTTTGCCTTTGGCGCATCCTCCTCAGACGAAAAGCACGCAGCCAGCATAAGAGTGACCAGCAGAAAAATAGGCAGATTTAATTTATGAAACAAAATTCTGATATAATCCTCCTCCAAACAGGCATCTTTTAAAAGTAAGACTTTGAAATTATTATCCTATAGCAGTGCTTAAAGGTTTTCAACGTTCATGATGCATTCGCCAACAGAAAACTATCCGCGCGATCAGTTCGACTACCAGTTGCTCGACACCGGGGACTTCCAGAAGCTGGAACAGTTCGGTCCGCACCGGTTCATCCGTCCCGCACCTCAGGCCATCTGGCCCAAATCCCTTTCCGCTGCAGAATGGAAAAAGGCGGAGGGGGAATATAAATATTTTAAAGGTAAAGACACAGGCGGTGAGTGGAAGTTTTTCACCCAACTCCCCGAAGATGGATGGACTATTCAGTTCCACCACCTCGTCTTTAAAGTCCAACCCACAGGGTTCGGGCATATCGGGATATTCCCCGAACAAGCCCTCAATTGGCTATGGATCATGGATCAGCTTAAACAGCTTAACGGCAAAGAAATACAAGTACTTAATGTTTTTGGGTACACCGGTGGCAGCACCATCGCGGCGGCCTCTGCCGGGGCCCATGTCACCCATATCGACGCCTCAAAAGCCTCCGTCACCTGGGCCAGACGCAATCTCGAACTGTCCGGACTCAGCGACCGCCCGGTACGCTGGATTGTCGATGATGCCATGAAATATATGGAGAGAGAACATAGGCGCGGAAAGAAATACGACGCCATTATCATGGACCCACCCTCTTTCGGTAGAGGCCCAAAGGGAGAAGTCTGGAACATCGAAAATATGCTGTCGCAGTTCATGGAAGCCTGCCAGAACATCCTCAGCGATTCACCAACATTATTACTCTTCACCACCCACTCGCCCGGATTCTCCGCCCTGACCCTCGAAAACATGATGCGGACTTATTTCCCGTCCCACAAATCCGGAACTTTCGAAACAGGGGAAATGTTCATCCCAGACCAGTCCTCAGACCTGAACCTCCCCAACGGCTTCTTCGCCCGCTGGGTGGCCAACGGCCACGGGCAGTGAGCAATAGCGTTTTACTGCATTCAAACCGTCTCTCGGCTCAACAGGGTTATAATGCCATGCAAATTATTTTCACTAATCTGGAATATTAAAAATGGCCTTTTATCAATACCTGAAAACCCACGCAAAAAAGGACCCGTCTCACCCGGCGATTATTGAGGGCGACGCCTCCTTAAGCTATGGTGAGTTCGTTTCCGAGATCGAACGTTTTGCCAGCGGCTTGTCCAAACTCGAACTGGGTGCCGACAGTAAAATCGGCCTGCTGTGCCTGAACCAGAAAGAATATCTCATCGCTTTTTTCGCTGCCCTGCTCAAAGGCGTTCCGGTCATCCCTTTCAACTTCATGTTGAAACCGGAAGACCTTGTCTACATCACTCAAGATGCGGGGATCGATACTCTCGTGGTCGACTCGGCGTTCGTCAAACCGGAAGTCGCGCCCTTTTTCAAATTCTTCCGCAACAAAATTCTTGTCGGTCCCGCCGAACCGGCACAAGTCGGCGAAGGAACGCTTAAATGGGATGAGTTCATAGCCCTGGGTGACCCCAGTGATTCTCTAACGAAACATAAAAGAGGCGAAAGCCTCCCCGATGTCATTCTCTACACATCCGGCACTACGGCCAAGCCTAAAGGGGTCATGCTGGAAGAAAACCAGTTCGATGCCAACTGCACTGGGTTTTTAGAGCATCTCCAATTTATCCCAGAAGACAAGGTGATCGTCGCCCTGCCCCTGTTTCATTCCTTTGGCAACATCATGGCGCTGGTATTATTGCGTTCGGGTGCCACGCTCATTCTACTGAAACAGTTTCAACCCAAAACCATATTGGAGTCTATCGCCCAGCATAAAGCCACGATCCTGCCATTGGTGCCGACTATTTACTCTTTTTTGGTGCAACTGTATGCGCGCGGAGGTTATGACGTTTCGTCGTTGCGTTATTGCATCTCCGGCGGCGCATCTTTGCCCGAAGCTCTGCTGAAGAAAGTCGAAGAGGGATTAGGCGTCACCGTCATAGAAGGTTATGGCCTCACCGAGACTTCGCCGGTGATTGCGGTGAACACGATGAAAGACGGCAGTGTGCCCGGCTCTGTCGGCCCTGTCCTGCCCAATATCGAAGTCGAAATTGTCGATGACACCGGAAAGCAAGTCGCACCGGGAGAAGTTGGCGAGATCCGCGTGCGTGGTGAAACGGTGATGCAAGGTTACTGGAAGAAACCTAATGAGACGGAGGAAACGATTTCAGCCGATGGTTGGTTGCGCACCGGTGACTTGGGACACATGGACGAAAAAGGTCGACTGTTTATTTCTTCAGGCCGAATCAAAGACCTCATCATTCGTGCCGGCGAAAATGTGTCACCCTTAGCGATTGAAAACGCATTGATGAGTCATCCTGCTATTTTAGAAGTGGCGGCGGTGGGCATTGCCGATGAACGGGTGGGAGAAAAAGTGAAGGTGTTTGCGGTTTTGCGTGATGACGCGCAAGCCACCGAACAGGAACTGAAAGAACTGTGCCGAAAGAAATTGCCCGCCTTCATGATCCCCGACCTATTTCAGTTTATGGAGTCCCTGCCAAAAACCGCAACCGGAAAAATCTTGAAATCGGAATTGAGGGAAATTAGTTAATTCAATCCTCTAAACGAAAAGAAAAAAGCAATGTCCTTCGTCGCCTTCGGCTCCTCAAAGATGACAAAAGGGATTTTTGAATGTCATTCTGAGCGTTAGCGAAGAATCTCGAAGTTATGCAAAGTGCTCCGAAGCAAGAAGGCTGGATCGCCACGCCGCTTTGCGGCTCGCGATGACGATCAAAGAAAGCCCCCTCAATCCCTCCCTAAGAAGGGAGGGACTTTTTTTGCGTTTTTGTGGCTCGGGAGCGAAGCGAGCGTCTGCCACACACTGGCCCACGCCTAGTGGCGGCTAGTGGACACAGCGGAAGCCGGTACCGTCTAGTCTATAATCGGCTTCGAACCCTTTTCGCCAGGCAGACCGTTGGCTATCTATATCTGTTCGCCAAGAGCCACCCCTATAGACTTTTTGAGTTCCGCCACCCCGTCGGCCCGAGCGATTGGCGTAGACGGGACCTTGAGGGTTGTCTTTCACGCTAGTTGTGTAAGCTCTTTCACTGAACCAGTCCGACACCCATTCGTTGACATTGCCGACCATATCATGGAGACCGAAAGGGTTTGCCGGGAACGAACCCACCGGAGCGGTGGCGGGGAACCCATCGGACAAATCTTTGGTGCGGATGTTCGAGATGCAGGTGCTGTCACAGAAATTGGATTTGGTAGCGTCGAACTCATTGCCCCAATAATATTCTGTGGTCGTTCCGCCGCGTGCTGCGTATTCCCATTCCGCTTCGGTTGGCAGGCGTTTATCGGATTTTTTGCAATATTCTGTGGCTTCGTCCCAGATGACCATTTCAACAGGTCGGTCGGCACCTTTAAACCGTGACGGGTTATGCCCCATCGTTGCCTGAAAATCTCGCTGGGTCACTTCTAACTTATCCATTTTAAACGGTTTCACACAGACTTCGTGTACCGGCCCTTCTGACATGGCACCCGTTTCAGTCCCCATTTTGTAACAACCACCTTTGAGCTCTATCATCTCGACCGGACCTTTGGTTTCAGCCATGCTGATCAGTTTATTTTCAACTTTGGCATGCAGTTCCTGCACATAGGCATAAACTCGGGTGGGAACCTTTTCGTATTTAATCTTGGCATCCCGGTGTGGAATAAGAAGCATTTTTCCTGTTTTCACATTGAAGAGCCTGTAGTGAGGTATCGCTTTTGCTTCTTCCCCGTCCACATAGTTCCGCATATTATTTTTTCCGTTATCCGGGGTTATGACCCTTTCATCGACAATTTCCGCCTCGAACGGTTCAGGCTCTCCTGCAACCGTCACCATTACGGTATTGCGTTGGATCACTTCCATCGCCAAAACACGGTCCACCAATTGACGCGCTTCCCCGTATTTCCCCAGTTGAAATTTGACCTCAGCCAGGAACCGCATGATGCGCCAGCTGTCCGGGTCCATTTTAAGAGCGGCGGTGTAATGCTCTTCGGCCGCGCGGATTTCTCCCTGCGCTAATTTAGCGTCTCCCATGAGCGTTTCATCGACCACATCCGCAATCCCCAAAACCGGGAACAAAAAAAAGCTTAAGACAAATAAACAAACTGTATTTTTAAAAAAAGGCATACCCATCGTCATCCGGCTCCTGTGCTGGAAATTTGAAATTAAATGAGCGGATATTATAACAGCGGAGGGGATTCAGTCAAACCGGCGTCCACTGGGCGTGGGGCCAATGAGCAATGACTCTATATGCCACTGGCCGCTTGGCCGGGCCTATTGAGAGGGTTTTTTCTGTTTTTCGGGAGGTTTTTTACCGTCCTTCTTTTTCTCGTCCTGACCTTTATTATCCTGTTCCGATTTTTGCTTTTTCAGGTCTCCCCAGCCCGAGTCCACTTTTTTCTTTTTATTGTGTTGGTCTCTGCGAGGGAAATAATCAATTTCGTCTATCATGGCTTTTTTGGCGTTTTAAGGATTATCGATTTAATCTGATCGACCGCAGGCCCTTTCATACCCAACTCCAGAGCCCGGTTTAAATGATGCAGGCTCTTTTCTTTCTGGTTGAGGGAATGATAGCCCATCGCCAGATTAATATGACCCGGGCCAAAATTGGGGTCGATTTGAACCGCATAGCTGAGCCATTGTGTCGCCTCCTGGTACCTGCCTTCAGTAGCAAGAACCTTGGCAAGGGAATCATAGGCGGGTACATTCTGGCGCCAGAACCGTATGGCGGAATGCAGCATTTTTTCCGCATCCCGGTTTTCGCCCATCGTTATAAAATTCTTCCCCAGCAAAGCCAAGGTTGAACTGTTCTCCGGATTATAAACCAAAACTTTGCGAAAATAACGATTGGCCTCATCAATCCTGCCTTCAGCCTGCCAAGTCTGCCCGAGCATAAAATAAGGCTCCCAGGTATCGGGCATAAATTCCGCAGCGCGTACAAAGTCGACCCGAGCTTCTTCGATTTCACGGTTTCTTATATGCGCTTCACCCTTTTTAAACGCTTCCAGGTATTTCACCCGAGAATCGATTTCGGACTGTGTTTTCGTGGGCGTAGAAATTATAACAATGGCCAGTAACAAGATACTGATCACCGCGCTCTTGCCCAGCATGAATTTTGGATCCAGAACCTTTGTCTGAAACCAGGAGGCCTGCTCCATCCACTTCACATAAAACCACACCCCCACCAGCCCTGCCAATTGAAACAATGGGAACACTAAGAGGAACAGTCCATCAAGATAGTTCCAGGATTGCAAATGGGGGAGTACATTAAAAAAATTGGTCGATCGCAGTAATAGGTCGGGGCGGTTCAATATCACGTCCACGGTTGATCCCAAGGCCTTTAATGTAACCTCCGGATCTTTGGCATACATTGTGACCTTATATTGAATAAGTATGCAGTATTGCGCCAGCATGGCAGACAGGTAGCCGATGACGGCAACACGCAACCCCCATTTGGACCCGGCTTCTGAAATACGCCATAGAAGATTGCCCAGTCCCAGCGCAAAGACAGGCAGGGCCGAGATGAAATGCCGATGTCCGTATGAAGCAGAATCCTCCGGGTACAAAATCACAATTGCAGAAATTCCTGCCAGATAAGCGAGAAGTCCCGGGCGAATTTCTTTCAGCCATTCATTTTTGAGAAATAAACCCACCCCTGCCGCCAGGGCCAGAGGCATGGAAAACACCAAACCCCATTTGGCAGAAAAAAACAAAGCCCATATCTTTTCAAGTAGTGGCAATAAAGTGATGCCGGATAACCCCTCACCGGCAAACTTCATATGTCTTGGCGGAAAAGGAACCCCGTTCAACTGGTACCAGCACACGATCTGGGGAAGCATGACCAGGAAAAATCCACCCAGCCCCGCCCCACCCAATAGGCATAATTTTTTAATCGTGGCAGGTGATTTCAAGTCTGCGCGAAAACTCCATAATAGGTCCACCGCGAACAGGGCAAAAAACGCGATGTTGATCACCCTCGTCATGCAAAGGAATCCGAGCAGAGCCCCCATTACAGCGTAACGAACCGCTGAGGATGAGTCTCGACCCACCGAGTCATTAACATCTGCCTCCCTCGCTAGAGAGCTAGCTGGCCCCACGCCGAGTGAGCGAAAATGGATCCAGGCAAATATCAAAACGGCGGCGAGGAAAAATTCAACGGTATGGGCCATGCGCTGACGGATGAACGAAAAATATATCAACGGCGAGGCCAGCCAGATGGAAAGTGTTACAAGCAGGGCGAAGCGTTTGTCGATAAAGGAACGCAGGGTTTTAAAAACCAGAATCAGGCCGGCAAATAAAAAGGTGACCGAAGCCACGGCAGTCGAAATGTAATAGGGAGCGGAATAGCCCCCCACCGAAATGGGGTAACCCAACGCCTGATAAAGAAGCGCCAGCAAATGACCGACGATAAAAAACGGCAGAAACAAAAGCGCCTGACCCATTTGCCAGTTATTAAAAACGTAGCCGGTGGGCATGAATTTATCAAAGTGGGCATAATAACGTTCGTTAAAAAAGTCGAGATCGCCATCAAAAAATGGAGAGCGCAGGAAGGCGTAATAGCCCGAATCATCGCCTTTATCAATAGTTGTTACAGAGTAATATCCCGTATGAACATTGGGAGGAATCCAGTCATTGAAAATATCGAGGGGAGTGAGCAGGAGAAAAGCAAAAAATAAAATCCCGCCGAGGATGAGGCGTTGGGACATTTCGTTTTCTTGACCACGTCCGGTCATGCTTCACATTCCAGGAATAGTTTCCCTCCGAGGGGGTCGGAGAAACGATGGTTATTTATGGGCAACCGGTTGCGTTTCCAGCACAAGGCCTTTTTCAACCAGTTTTTGATGGGCATCCCCGACGCGCGAAACGGAATATTGGCTATCGCTCCAGGCAATCAGGTCTTCGAGGCCCTGTCTCAGCGATAATTCGGGTGTAAAACCCAAGGCTTTGATTTTCGAAATGTCGGCATAACAATCGCGAATGTCACCATTTCGAAATTTGTAAATCACATCAGGACTGAAGTTTTTGCCACAAAGCTCGATGATCGTTTCCGCCAAATCGAGAATTGAGGAAGGCTTTCCGGTGCCAATATTGAAAATACCATAATTCGCATCAGGATGATCCAGCAAAAGAAGTTTTCCGCGCACCAGATCCCGAACATGAATAAAGTCGCGACGCTGGTGGCCGTCTTCATAGATCAGCGGCGGAGAATCATTTTTGATAGCTGAGCAGAAAATAGCTGCGGCTCCGGTGTACGGATTGTTCAGCGACTGGCGCGGACCGTAACAATTGAAATAACGGCAGGCCACGACAGGAATCTGGTGAGCCTTGCCGATCATCAGAGAATAGACTTCCTGATCTTTTTTGCTTTGCGCGTAGACCGAGGTGCAGTCCAGCTCCTTCTCCTCACCGGTGGGAGCGGGCGTGACCGGCGCAGCGCATTCAGGACAAAACATGTCCCATTTTCCTTCAATGAGCTGGCATTCCGGCCTGGGTTTGGGGCTGATCTTTCCGTGTTCCGGGCACTGGTAGCAACCTTCTCCATAAAGGCTCATGGAACTGGCAACGAGAACTTTTTCAACCTTGTGTTTTTCGTTAACCAAGATGTCCCATAACACTCCCGTACCCTGAACATTTGTGGAAATGTACTGATCGATGGAATACATCGACTGACCGACACCGACCTCTGCGGCATCGTGAATGACAAGATCCACATCTTCGATGGCTTTTTTTAAATGGTCCCGGTTGCGAACATCTCCAATGATAAGTTCCGCCTCCGGGTGCAGGTGCTCGGGCCTTTCGGCATTTTCCCCATGCACCTGAGGATTGAGGTTGTCGTAAACCCGGACGGTATCGCCCCGCTGGACCAACTGATCCACCGTATGCGAACCTATGAACCCGGCTCCGCCTGTGACCAAAACCCTTTTACCCATTATTCTCTCTCCGGTTGATTGAATCCCACAAGTGGGTTTTATTCCCCGTGGCTTTCCACGGTTTTCAAAACAACACTTTATCAGGATACCCCCGTCTTCTTGCAACGGGGTTGTGCATTAGCGATCCCGGCTCTCTCCAGCCGGTCTCAGGCTATCACCAGTTATCATATCTCAATCGGCAATTTTGCGAAAGGACTTAAGCCTTATGATCTTGCCCTGCCATATGCTGCTTATTCAGGACTTTAACAGGACCTGCCTTCTCATCCCATATTGAATTCTTAACCAAATTAGGCAATAATCCAAGTTGAGCGGATTTATCCTCCTTCCCTAAAGAGTCCACCGTGAATCTTTCCTGCATCATCGTCAATTATCACAGCAGTATTCCCCTCAAAAATTGCCTGGAGTCTGTTTACCGAACACTGCAAAAAATTTCATCCGAAGTCATCGTTGTGGACAACAGCCAAAACGACCCGAGTATGGCATCCCTTAAAGAATCTTATCCGCAAATTCAGGTCATTCAGAACGCCACCAACGTAGGCTTTGCCAAGGCTAATAATCAGGCTGCCCTGTCTGCTCAGGGTGAAACTCTTCTTTTTTTAAACCCCGATACTATTTTAACCGATCAGGCCATAGAGAAAATGGTCGAGCATTTGGAATCCAATCCAGATATTGGTGCTTTAGGGCCCAAGGTCTTGAATACAGATGGGAGCTTGCAATATTCCTGCAGACGTTTCCCCACTCTCATGACAGGATTTTTCAACCGTTATTCGCTTCTTTCACGGTGGTTTCCAGACAACCCGTATACGGTTCGGTATCTAATGAAAGATTTCGGCCATGATGAGAACCGGGAAGTCGACTGGCTGTCTGGATGTTGCCTCATGATTCCCCGTGCTGTATTTGAAAAATCGGGAGGCTTTGACGAACATTATTTTTTATTTAATGAAGATGTGGACCTGTGCAGGGTCATTCATCAAAACGGATTTAAAGTGATGTATTTTCCTCTCGCAGAAATAACGCATTATGTCAGCACCAGCAACAGCAAAGTGCCGGTGGAAATTATTATGAAACGACATCGTGGCATGAGGCATTATTACGGAAAACATCATGGCAAAAATCCGTTGACGAAAGTGGCCGTCAACATTGCGATAACTCTGCGATGTTTGTCTCAACTTGCCTTCAATATATTTAAAGAAACCCAGGATCCCGCTAAATGAAATTTGGCACGTTTCCCATTTCAGGAGAGATTTATCTGGCGGGATATTTTGTGGCCCTGGCCCTGTCTTTTGGCCTCACCCTCTACTTGATAAAAACCATAAGAGGTGTCAACTTTCTCACATTTCTATTGAACCGTTTTCCCGTTTCAGCAGGAAAAAGCGTCAGCCCCTTTGGGGGGATTCCGGTCATCCTCTCATTCCTGATAACGCTCTGGCTGCTTTTATTTTTTGGTATGGTGGATGCTCGCAACGTCAACTTGTTCACCGCACTGACTCTAGGTGTGGGGCTAATGTTTTTACTGGGCATCTACGATGACATCACCAACTGCCCACCCAGATTAAAATTGTTCGTCCAAGTCGTCATTGCTGGCTTTCTTTATTTTTCCGGTTTTCAAATTGAACGTGTCGGCAATCTGGTTGATCTGGGCTCTTTCTCTATTCTATTAACAGTATTATGGATCGTCGGCATCACCAACGCCATCAACCTGATAGACGGCATGGATGGACTGGCACCGGGAATCATTTTTTTCTCATGCCTGACACTGGTTTTTGTTTATCTCGAACGTGATATTTCCGAGGCTTCATTTTTGGCTGTGGTGCTAGCGGGAAGCACTTTGGGGTTTTTCTTTTTCAATTATCCTCCAGCTAAAATTATTCTCGGAGACACCGGAAGCCTGCCACTGGGTCTCCTCGTCTCCCTCATCACGCTTCTACCTCTCAATCAGGGCCATACCGACGAAATTTACTATCTCATTCCGGTTATCACCCTGCTGATCCCCATTACGGACACCACCTTCGCTTTTTTCAGGAGGATATTTAAAAGGACCAGCCCTTTCACCGGGGACACCTGTCATTTTCATCACAGGCTGGAAAAGCTCGGGCTCTCTCCGGGAAAAACCATTTCCATATTATTTGTGATTGGTTTTTATTTCGATCTGACCGCAATGGTTCCTGTATTCCAGATCAACCTTATTCCTAATTTCATTCCCGTTTATTCTGTTTTCATTATAGCCAACGTGAGCATCCTGATTTTCATCCTGCAAAGAATCGAGAAAAAGCAAAATCATGAATGAACCCTTCTCAACGAGAGTAAAGTTGTTTTTCTCTATTCTGGCAATATTGGCTCTCATTCTTATTGCCTACGCAAACACCCTGCTCTCCCCTTTCAACTTTGACGATCAGGCCCTCCTGCAAAACATTGCCCTGAGCGGCCCCGATAGATACAACAGCGTATGGCCTGTTCAATACCGGCACCTTTTCTACCTCAGCTTCAGCATTAATCATTCAATAGGCGGGCTGAACCCACTCAGCTATCACCTGACCAATCTGCTGTTTCATTTTTTGTCATCGGTGACCGTTCTTCTCATCGTCTTCAAAACCGTCAGCAAGAACACCCAATGGGAAAGCAAGGCAGTACTGGGCCTATCCATCACCACCGCGCTCCTGTTTGCGCTCAACCCGCTTCACACGGAAGCTGTTACCTATCTTTCAGGACGAGCCAGCGGAATAGGAGGATTCTTTTACCTGCTGGCACTGCTATTTTTCATTATCGGGAGCGAAAAAAATAGGAATTCGACAACAACCGTCCCTTTGTTTTATTTCCTGACCCTGTTGGCATTTGGCTTTGCGCTTCTCAGCAAGGAAACCACGCTGACCTTTCCTCTGGCAGTTATTTTATATGACCTGTGTTTCATGAGAAGTGAGAGATGGCGTCCTTTCAAAGACCGACTGTTTTTTATCTACCTTCCCCTTTTCAGTTTGGTGGGTGCATTTCTAATTCTTGCTCCAGGGCTGCGCAACATGACCGCTGACTGGATTGGAAGGATAGATATCGACTATGCATTGGCGCAAGCCAGCGTGCTGGCATATGCCTTAAAGCTTTGTATTTTTCCGATCAACCTGACCTTTGATTATGATTTTCCAGTTCACTGGCTGGCTTATTCACGTTTCGTATCCGTCATGATCTGGCTGGCTATTGTGTTTGCTGTCATAAAAAACTTCCGCCGAGTTTCTCCGGTGCTAACCTTTGCTTTACTTTGGTTTCTTATAACCCTATCTCCCACAAATAGTCTTTTGCCGCGCGCGGATTTATTGAGCGAAAGAAACTTATACCTCCCCTCTTTAGGCTTCACGTTCCTGATCGCCTGTGGCTTTTATCATTTGTTTTTCATAAAGGGCTCACTGTCGAAACCAGGCCTGGTTCTGCTGCTGACATTATTTTTGATGATGGGTTCGTTATTGATAACTAGAAACTCGGTTTATCGTTCCAACATTCACCTTTGGGAAGACACTTATGAAAAATCACCTGCCGACCTGAAAGTTCTTCACAATCTCAGCCATTTTTATTTGGAAGACAAACGTTACCAACAAGCCCTGGTGCCTCTGTTAAGGCTTTCCCGTTCCATGGCAGGAGATTTTTACCGTGCATTTGCCCACAGCAACCTGGGGAGTATTTACACGCAAAATGGTAACTTTGAAAAGGCGGAAAAAGAGTTTCACAAGGCTATTGAGCTGGAGCCCACCCTGCCTCTGGGATATCTGAACCTGGGAACCTATCATGCGTCCCGCGGCGAGTTTAATCAGGCTCGGACAGAATTTCTCCGTGCCCGGGAACGATATATTATATTCAAGTGGGGTTACCCCATGCCCGTAGAACTTGACCTGAACCTGGCCCGGGTGAATCTGCAATTAAAATCCTTTACTGAGGCGGAGAAATATATCCGTCAATACCTGCAAAGAGTTCCGGGCTCTCTAGAAGGACTTCTACTGCTGGGGAAAATTTATCAGGAGAAGGGGGAAATGGAGCTAGCCGAAAAAGCTTACCTGAAAATTCAGGGAGGTGGGCTGGCCTCAGCCAAAGCTCATAACAATCTCGGCATCCTTTACATAAGACAAGGTCAATACGAAAAAGCCTGGGGCGCTTTTAATACCTCGATAAAGTATTACCCTCAAATGCCAGATGCCCATTACAACCTTGGCAAACTGATTCTGGACTCAAAGGGCGACAGCACTCTGGCCCGCAATCATTTAGAAGCAGCATTGGCTTTTAACCAGAGCCCTTCCCTGAAAGAAGAGATCAACCGACTTCTTGAGCAGACCCCATCACGGTGATTTTTTTTTCTGAGTGTAGGGAACCCAAAAATCTCTACTCATCGCATCCACCACCTTTTGCCCCGCCACAGTTTTGCTATTTTGTGTTTCTTTGCGCAGCTGCCAAACTCGAGTAAGCCCTTTCAAGGCATCCCATCTTGCTTTAAAAACAGGCACGGCCTTACCTTTCAGAGAAAACCAAATCAAAGCGACTAAACTAAACAAAATATGCTGAGGTAGATAAATCCAGAACCATACGCCCGGCATATTGCGAAAATAAGACCAAACCAGATTTCGCTGACCGTGGTATACCGCAAAATCACTGTAACGACTGGTGGTGCCTGACCCCACATGCTCCACCACTGCATCGGAAACATAAATACACCTGTGCCCCTTCAGTCGTAGTCGAAAACTCAGATCAACATCCTCGTTATAACAATAGAAATGCTCATCAAACCCACCTACTTCCAAAAAGGCATCTCTGGAAATCAAGGATGCCGCGGCACAAGGTGAAAATATTTCTCCCGATTCCCTGTTAATTTCTGAAGCTTTCATACCATGGTCGCGGCGCCATGCGACTCCCGACACATGATAGATATCTCCAGTTCCATCTATCAGGTCATTTTCATATCCGAGCATATGGCTTCCGAACATCTTGACATCAGGAAAACATTCAACGGCTCGCATTAAATTTTCTAACCAATCAGGGCGGGCAAAGGCGTCTGGGTTCAAAAATGCAATCCAATCGCAGTCACCGGCCTGATTGACAGCCAGATTGTTTGCAGTGGCAAAACCTGTATTTGTTTCTAAATGTATAAATTTCCAATCACCGAATTTTTGTTCAAGACCCTCCATGGAATCATCGGCGCTGGCGTTATCCACCACCAGAACCCGAGCCGGGGGCAAAGTCTGACCCTTCAGGCTTTGCAAACATTTTTCCAGGTATTGGCCTGAGTTCCAATTAACAACAACGACTGCAATGGTTGGAGAGTGCGTCATATTCCTTCCAGGTCGGAATTATTTAAAGCGCTGTTTTTCTAAAATTTCCAGGGCGCATTTGCTTGAATATATGGATTTGACCACTTATACTCCTCAATAGAGAATCGAAGTATTTCCCGCAGACCTTGTTTTATCACCTTCCGACAGGTTTTTACAGAAATGAAAACATTTTTTGTTACGGGTGGCGCCGGTTTCATCGGTGGAAACTTTATCCTGAACCTGATGAAAACCGGTCAGACAAAAGTTATCAATTATGACAAACTGACCTATGCGGGGAATCTCGACACCCTGACCAGCATTGAGAACAATCCCCACTACAGCTTTGAACGGGGCGATATCTGCGACAAAAACAGATTGAGCAACTTGTTTAAGGAACAGCCCATCGATGCAGTGGTCCACTTTGCCGCAGAATCCCATGTTGACCGATCCATAGAATCGCCCGGTGATTTCATTCAAACCAATGTGGTGGGAACCTTTGAACTTCTGGAAACCGCCCGTTGGCACTGGCAAGGATTAGATGAAACCCGAAAGGATAATTTCAGGTTCCTGCATATTTCTACCGATGAGGTTTATGGGTCTTTGGGGGAAACCGGCTTGTTCACGGAAGAAACTGCCTACGCTCCGAATTCGCCGTATGCCGCCTCCAAAGCTTCCTCCGACCATCTGGTGAGAGCTTATCACAAAACATTTAATCTGCCGGTACTGACCACCAATTGCTCCAACAACTATGGACCCTATCAGTTTCCTGAGAAACTCCTGCCGTTGATGATCACCAAAGCCCTGTCAGGAAAACCTCTTCCCGTATACGGGGACGGAAAACAGATAAGAGACTGGCTGTTTGTTGAAGATCATTGCAGGGCCATTCTTGAAGTTCTGGAAAAAGGAACCGTCGGACAGGTTTATAACATTGGCGGGCATAATGAAAAAACCAATCTGGACGTTGTTCAAACGCTTTGCCATATTTTAGATGAAATGGTGCCGGACTCTCCGCACCGACCGCATAAAGACCTGATAAGTTTTGTAGAAGACCGGCCCGGACACGACCGGCGCTATGCCATTGATGCCAGCAAAATTCAAAATCAACTGGGTTGGGTTCCCCGGGAATCTTTTGAGACGGGTTTAAGAAAAACTGTGCACTGGTATCTGGAGAATAAAGCCTGGACCGAGCGAGTGCTGTCGGGGGCTTATCAGGGAGAACGACTGGGTCTTGAGAAATCTTAAGGGACATTTAATATGATAAACAAGGGAATCATTTTAGCGGGAGGATCGGGAACCCGGCTCTACCCATTGACGCAGGTTGTCAGCAAGCAATTGATGCCGCTCTATGACAAGCCGATGATCTATTATCCACTCAGCACCCTCCTGCTGGCAGGTATCCGTGATATCTTCGTCATCACCACCCCGCAAGACCTGCCTCTGTTTAAGGAATTGCTGAAAGATGGAAGCCAGTGGGGAGTCAATATCAGTTACGGAACCCAACCCAGTCCAGACGGTCTGGCTCAGGCATTCATCATTGGCAAAGATTTTATCGGCAACGATGGGTGCAGTTTGATCCTTGGCGATAATGTATTTTATGGAACCGAATTGCCCGAGCTCATGGAGAAGGCTCAGAAACGGGAAACAGGTGCCACCGTTTTCGGCTATTGGGTGAAAGACCCGCAAAATTATGGAGTGGCCGAGTTCAGCCCTGACAATAAAGTTGTCAGCGTCGAGGAAAAACCCCTGAAACCTAAATCGAGTTATGCCATCACCGGCCTGTATTTTTATGACAATCAGGTCGTCGATATTGCCTCTTCCATCAAACCCTCGGCAAGAGGGGAACTCGAGATCACCGATGTCAACAGGGTGTATCTCGAACAATCACAACTATCTGTTGAGAAGATGAGCCGCGGGTTCGCCTGGCTGGATACGGGTTCTCACGAGTCTTTGCTGGATGCCGCCAACTTCATAGAAACCATTCAACGGCGGCAAGGACTGATGGTCTGTTGTCCTGAAGAGATTGCTTACAGTAAAGGCTGGATCACAGCAGAGGATCTGGAAAAACAAGCTCGGTCACTGAAAAAAAACGGCTATGGGCAATATCTTATGCGTCTGGTTTCCCAAAAATAACAAAATATTGTGCTCTTTAGATCTATAAAAGTTTAAGACCGTTATTTCTGGTTTTTCAATTCGGCACTAATCTCCGGTTGGGCCAACAACATTTCTTCGACCTCCTTGGCCGTCAAGCGAGTCGTATTTTGAGATGTATAATCTTCCGTTTGAACCACCTTTTTATCCCCTTCACTAAGGTACTTATTGTAGTTCAAGTCCCGGTTATCCATGCTCAACCTTAGGTAATCACCCATATCTTCTGATCTAAGCAATTCATCCTTGGAAGCCAGTGTCTCGTGCAATTTTTCTCCATGCCTCATTCCTATTGTTTTTATCTCTGAATCAGAAGAAAAAATATTCTTCAAAGCCTGAGCAAGGTCTCCAATGGTGGCAGAAGGAGCATTGCGAACAAAAATATCCCCCTGCTGACCATTTTTCAAGGCAAACCCAACCAATTGGATAGCTTCTTTCAAAGGCAGGAGGAACCTTGTCATTTCGGGTTCAGTGACAGTAAGAGGTTTCTTCTCTCTCATCTGCTTCAAAAAAAGAGGGATAACGGATCCCCTCGAAAACAATACATTTCCGTAGCGAACCAGGGATAAGACGGTCTTACCCTCTGAAAGTTTTCGGGAAGTCGACTGCACAACTTTTTCCATTAGCGCTTTAGTGATTCCCAAGGCATTCACAGGATAGACGGCTTTATCCGTGCTGAGGCTGACCACTCTGGATACTCCATGACTGATGGCCGAATTGATGACATTCTGGGTCCCAATTACATTTGTCTGTGTCGCCTGCATGGGGAAAAACTCGCAGGTTGGAACTTGTTTCAGGGCGGCGGCATGAAACACATAATCCACCCCCTCCATCACGTCATCAACACTATCCCGGTCTCTAACATCTCCAATGTGAAACTTGATGGTGGAGTTCTGGAATTTCAGGCGCATTTCCTCTTGCTTCAACTCATCCCGGCTAAATACCCTGATTTCCTTAAAGTCCTTATCCAGCAGGGAATTTACGAAATACCCTCCAAACGAGCCTGTGCCACCGGTAATCAGTATGGTTTTTCCTTTGAAATCGGCCATTATTTTTCCCAGTTAAGTCATCAGTAATTATTGATGTCGAGAAGAGTTATATTAATATCTTCTTAAATCTCTCCACATCATACAGGATCAGCGTATGTGTCGGGATAATCCCTATCGAAAATCTCGTTAGCCCAAAGCATTACGATCATTTCATCATCACCTATATTGGTGATGTCATGAGACCATCCCGGGATCGTCTCCACAATTTCCGGCTTGTCGCCCGATGTCAAAACCTCGTGAAGCTCCTGCGTTAGGGTGTGGCGAAAACGAAACCTCGCACTTCCCTGGATGACTAGAAATTTCTCGGTTTTTGAATGATGGTAATGACCGCCCCGAGTCACTCCCGGGTGCGCAGTAAAAAACGAGAACTGGCCTGAATCCTTGGTCTTCAGCATCTCGACAAAGACGCCCCGCGAGTCGGCATGCTTCGGCACCTCGTAAACAAAATCCTTCGGCGGAAGGTAACTGACGTAAGTTGCATAGAGTGCCCGTATTAACCCATCACCCACTCGCTCAGAAATCAGAGTATCTCGACTGGCCCGGAACGTTCGAATCTGATCGGCCAACTCACCAAGGGTAGTTATGTAGGACGGTTGAGCTTCACAATACGATTTATAGGCTTCCTTGCCTTCCATAATTCGAACAAAAGTTGCCACTAAATCGTCTATATAAACAAGGCTTAATGGATAAGGTGAATCGTCAATTTGGATTGGCAAGTCACGGGCTATATTATGACAAAACGTGGCCACCACTGAATTATAGTTAGGCTTACACCATTTCCCAAAGACGCGCGGTAATCTGAAGATATAAACGGGCGTACAGGTCTTCTCTGAATGTTGGAGAAGTACCTGCTCGGCGGCCAGCTTGCTGGCTCCATACAGGTTGTTTCGTTCAACATGATCGGATGAAGCAAAGATGATCGGCACCTGTCGCCCCGATTCCTGTACAGCTTGACATAGTTTCTCTGTCAAGCCGGTATTGATGCGAGCAAACTCCGCCACATCGTCTGGCCGATTCACACCTGCCATATGGCAAATAAAATCCGCCTCAGCAACTGTTAGCCGCAAGTCATCAGGGGTTGATGTGCGATTATATTGCAGAATCTCAAAGTCCCCACGAACCGCAAGCTGGGTCGCAAGATTTTTACCGATAAAACCATTCGATCCCGTTACCAGAACTTTCATGGGTTAACCCAAATATTGAGAATAATAGATCACGAAGTAATCTTTTGTGGGGGAAATCTCCCTATGCTCTAGGTATCGAGACGTTCGGTGTTGATGCGGTCAATGAAATCTCAAATAAAAACATTTCAACTCAAAATATAAAGTAAATCGCACTGACTGAAAAAACAAAAGTCATGATAGCATACTCAAGGTGCAAAATTATCAAAGCTTGATATTTTTACTCCACACACCCTTATTAAAAATCCCATTTATGAAAATTCTTCTAACAGGAAAAAACGGACAAGTGGGTTGGGAATTGAACCGCTCACTCGCTAAATTAGGGACTGTTTTTGCCATGGGCAGAGATCAGATGGATCTTGCCAAACCGGAAACACTGGGTCATATCATTCAGGAAATCCGGCCGGATATCATTGTCAATGCCGCCGCTTACACCGCAGTCGACAAGGCAGAGACGGAGCCTGAACTGGCCATGATCGTCAATGGAATCGCACCGGGAGTGCTCGCCAAGGAAGCTCAAAAAATAGGAGCAGGCATGATTCACTATTCCACCGATTACGTTTTCGATGGAAACGCAACATCGCCCTATAAGGAAGAGAATCAAACCTTTCCTTTAAGCGTTTATGGAAAGTCCAAGCTGGCTGGGGAAAAAGCAGTGGGACAGGCTAGAATTGACCATATCATAATCAGAACCGGTTGGGTGTATAGCCTGAGAGGTAGTAATTTTCTACTTACCATGCGAAAACTGGCTCAAAACAGAAAACAGATAAAAGTAGTTGATGATCAGACAGGAGGCCCCACATGGTCAAGGTCTATTGCCGAGGGAACAGCGCATATTCTCAAACAAAGCCTGAAAGGGGATGCCACCACATCTAAAGGATTTTCCCATTCAGGAGTTTTTCATATGTCGTGTGGCGGGGAAACCAACTGGTTTGGTTTTGCAAATAAAATTCTTGAACTTTCAGGCCTTTCAAAAAGTGTAGAGTTGATCCCCATCCCCACCACTGAGTACCCCACTCCTGCGGTTCGACCCCACTATTCCCTGCTTTCCAATAGCAAATTAAAACAGGCTTTCGATTATGAAATGCCCCAATGGCAGGAGGCATTGCAGGAATGCATGGACTCAGCCAAAATAACCTGATGTTCGTTGCATTTCCCTGCTGAATTTTACGCACAGAAATAGTTTTTGGATTGAACCTGATTTTAGTTCATATATACTCAGTTTTCGAAGAATGGTCTGCTAACAATAGCATTGCTATAGTTGGCAAGCATGCAGATATCTTGCCGTCCCTCATTGTGTGAAAATGGAGAAGTTCTTGACTGATAGCAAATCACCCGAAACAAATCGTGCGGTTCCCGTTCTAGATAAAGTAATTCAATTTTGCTTATTCACGTTTGTCGTTTTTTCCATGTTTTCCATTAGCGTCACCCAGATTGCATTCGCAATGGGTGCTTTATCCTGGTTATTGAAAGTCCGTCTAACTCAAACCTGGAGAGATCTGCGGGGTACGTGGGTCGGTATTGCTATCTTATGTTTTTGCCTGGCCTGTGTTTTGGCGATAATAACTTCGGTTGACTTGGAGAGCAGCATTAAACACCTGAAAAAATTGCTGCAATTTACCATATTCTTTTGGGTGGCCAATACAGTCCAGAATGAAAAGCAAAGGGATTTACTGGCTGGGCTGGTTATCATTGCAGGGGTCGCTGCAACCATATATGGGATCGTACCATTGTTAGACCCTGGTTCTTTTTCACCCGAAAGGCTCTATGCGGCAATAAGGCCCGTAGGAACAATGAGCGTACCCTCAACTTTTTCAGGAATTCTAATGATTGTAGGTTTGGTGGCCTTGGGCAGATTGTTGTTTCGCAAACCTAAAGAATATTGGGTGCTCGGTAGTGCCGGAATTATTAGCCTTGGTCTTTTGTTGACTTTAACAAGGCAGGCCTGGCTTGGATTTTTTATAGGCTCTGTATTTCTATTGTTCTTCTGGAATAAAAAATATATTCTGATCTTTCCGTTATTATTAATAGTTGCTTTATTATGGGCTCCGGAAAAGATCACAAATCGCATACATAGTTTCACAAATTTGAAAGACGTATCGCTCTTAGCAAGAGTATCTTTGTGGAAAGGCGGATGGCAAATTTTCAAAGATCACTCCATCACAGGATGTGGCTTTAAATGTGTGGATTCGATTCATTCTCAACACCCAGATCCTACAGGGTGGGTTGCGCATCACCGTGGAATGCACAGCAATATATTTCAATTACTGGTTGATACCGGAATTGTCGGGCTGGGGACTTGGCTTGCAATCTGGGTGGCATATTTCATTGAAGTCTTTAAACGCTGGCGGGCTTTGGTTAGAGAAAAGCATCAAGACAATGCCGTGGGGATATTAATGGGATCCTCAGCAGCGGTTATTGGATTTTTGGTTGGAGGTTTTTTTGAGACCAATATCTATGATTCGGAAGTTGCCATGTTGCTCTATTTTTTAATGGGTCTTTCCCTGGCCCAAACAAAAAAGCTTCCAGAGTCGGATAGACCTTAAATCCAATTCGCTCATCGAATCTCACAAAAAAACCAGTTCTCCCCCATCCCCGGTTTATTCTGGTGACCCAAAGGTTGAGCTTGCGGCTGTTTTATGGCATCTTATTTAAACAACCACTTTCTTCAGCAACAAGCCTTAATAGATTGCAACTCCAATGAGCCAACGATATTTAATGTTTTTGAAAAAGGACGAATCGGGAATTGTGGTCGAGGCAAAGGATGCTTCGAATGGAGAGAATTTAAAACAAGAAGCAGAGGCCAAGGGAATGACCTGCCAGCCTCTGACCATTGAAGATTTTTATCCCGATTATCGTGGATACCGTTACTTCGACTTACGAAACCCTGTCACCCAGGAAACGTTCAGCATAGATTATGTATTGGAAGCCTGGGAGGCAGACAAAAGACATCATGAAGGCCATGAAGGAACTGATGAATGGTTCATTCACTAGCCAGATGCTTACCCCTTTAACAAAAGTTATGGGTCGGAGCGATTCAGACTCCTGTCCTGGACTTCCTTTTTGCCATTCGCGATCCCCCTATGGAACAGTATTTTGAAACACTAAAGCTCAAACCCGGCGCGTCTATTGAAGATGTGAAGCGGGCCTACAAGGTCCAGGTCAAGATCTGGCACCCGGACCGGTTCCCAGCGGAATCGCCACGCCTGCAAAAGAAGGCCCATGAAATGTTCCAGAAAATCACGGCCGCCTACAAAAAAATCTGCGATGCCCACATCAGTCACAAATACAGTGAAGCTTCAGGCTGGAAGGGAAAGTCCACTCAGTATACACGTGCCTCGCGAGCTTCCCGAAAATCCGCAGAGACCACCGCAGACTCGCAAAAATCCGAACCCGTACCCGGATTCGACATCCGGGTCTGGCCCAATGGGGATAAATATGAGGGACAAATGTTCCAGGACCAGATGCATGGCAGAGGAATCTTCACCTCTTCTCAAGGCTATATTTATACCGGTGAATTCAAATATGGAAAACCCAATGGCATGGGAAAACTGGTGTATGACAACGGCGACCAGTACGAAGGGAATCTCGTCAATGACATGCTCCACGGCAAGGGGAAATACCTTTACGCAAATGGGGATCGCTACCAGGGAGAATTCCAGAATGATTTACCCCATGGGCACGGTGTCTATATTCTGGCAAACGGCAATATCTACTCGGGATCTTGGAAAAATGGCGGACTGGTTTCCTGACATCCGGCAGATTCAGAGTCACAGGCTTTACAGGCTAACAGGGTTCCAAGCCTTTCCTGTCGGCCCTTTTCATTATTCACCCAAAGGCGGATAACCATAGGCGGACGATGCCGGACATGCTGATTGTGCCCACATTCCAACTCTGCCACCCAGAAGCTTTCCTCATCCTGATGAAACCCTGCAATTCTCCTGTCCATTGGGTTCTCCCAGCATCTCAATCAGGAATACAATAAAGTTTCTGCCACCATCAGTCCGATTTTCGTGGTATCAATCACGATATCCAAATCCTCCTGACTGATTTCCAAAGCATCCAGACACCCCTCTTCAAGAGGGTCTTCAAAGGCAGTGGTAACAGGATGAGTGATTCCATTCATATTGGCAAGGCGGTTGGCGGTACTGACGATGTGATTCAAGGTTAAAGGTTCCCCTTTAACCGGTCCTTTGCCATGGTGTTCCAGAGCCGCAGAAGCCACTTTAGGAGACAAGGACCACCACTTGCTCATGAATTCGGCGCCAGCCTCAGGATGGGCAATTTCAAACTCCTCCTCTTCCAGCAACTCCAACGGCCTGTCGGAGGAACTCAAATCCTTCAGGGTGAGAAAGTTAAAGTAGTCCCGATGAATAACATTATCCAAAACCATAATCCCCACATCGTGCATCAAGCCTGCTAGAAAGCTTGACTCTATATCGTCAAAATCGGAAAGCGTTTTTTTAGCCAGCGATCTTGAGATAAAAGCCACCGCCATCGAATGTTTCCAGAATTCGATTTGATCGAAAGCTTTGCTCTTTTTGAATGTCTTTGGTAATTCAAGGGCATAAACCAAGTCTATCACCTGATGCATCCCCAAACGCACCACCGCATCTTCCAGATTTCGAGTTTCATCCCGGCCTGAACCAAACAGGGCGCTGTTGGCCAGAGTGATCAATCGTCCCGACAAGACCGGATCTGTTTTCATTAAGCGATAGACATCCTCAACCTCGCAATCGGGGTCATCCATCAACTTTTGCAAACCAAACAGGATTTTCGGCAGGGGGGGGAGGTTCGCATTGGTTCGCACTAATTCCAGAATTTTTTCTCGCACAGTGACTCCCAAAAAATAAACATAGGATCAGGAGGGCAATCTAAATCCTCACGAGGATACTAGCTTTCAGCCTGATAATTGTCAAGAATCCCATAAAACAATAGACAGACGAGAGAAACATCATAAATCATCCGCACTAAAGAGGTCGACATCCCACTTCACCTTCCTCGCCGAGAACCTATTAAAATCTGGTCAAAGGATCATTTTTTATTGGAAATTTATAATACAGATTGTATAGTAACATCTTATGAGAGGGTATCAGGCCGATATGCCCTCCGGCCGCACTCATCAACCATTTATACTCAAAGCCTACTGTATGACAGAAAGAGAACAACAATCGACCAACCGGCCTGAGCAAACTCATAGCTCGGATTACCACACAGAAGATGAAACAAGTTTTGTGGATTTGCTGGAAATTCTAGTCAAGAAAATAGTTTTCATACTTGTCATTACATCAGTTTGTGTGCTACTTTCAATATTATATGCCCAATTAAAAATACCCACCTATGAAGCATCTATTGGTTTTCTGGAGCCTCAAGAAAACTTTTTATCGGCTTTCCCTCCTGAAATTGCGAGCAATCTCCCCGGATATACAACAGATAAAAAAGGAAATAAAAAGGATGAGATTAGCCCGGGAAAAGCTTCCGCTTTTAGCATGTTTTTATCAAAGGTTACGACTTATAAGTTAAAAAGAGAAGTGATCGAGAAAGGTAATTTCATGAAGAAATTGTACGGTGAAGAAAGTATTATTAATTCAGAAAATGCTACATTAGAGATACATAATTCGATTAGAATCTCTAGGGAAAAAGAGAATGAGAATCTGCCCAGTTTCCAGAGGCCCGTTTACCTTAAATTGGAAGGGACAAAACCTGAGGCAATATCAGAATTTTTAAATGCGCTCGCTCAATCGGCAATACAAGATGTTGTTAATGAAATAAAAGACCTAATGGTTTTTACAATTAATACTGAGATCAATAGAATTACCATGGAAGTGGAGACTGCCCAAGCATTAGCACTAGAAAAATCAAGAAATACAAACAAACAAGATATCTTGCGTCTTTCTGAAGCCCTGGTAATAGCTAAAAACCTAGGCCTAAAAGATCATAGCTTTGATACAACTAAAAGTAGCAGCAACCAGTTTCTGGTAACAAATAATACGGAAATAGCTAGCGATCGAAATCCGCTATCACGGTCAAAGTCGAAAACGGAAGTAGAAATTAAGGACACCACCCTACCAATTTGGTTCCAATATGGGGAAAGAGCTCTTCAACAGGAATTAATGATTTTAAAATCAAAAAAATATCACCCTACTATCCAAGGATTGGCTGAAAGCATAATTACGTTGAAGAAATATAAAGCCTTTGACCCTTCTTCACTACAAATTAAAGTTGTCACCATAAGCCAGCCCAGTAGTCCCCCCAGCGCACCCATTAAACCTGACAAAACAAAAATTATTGTAATTGGAGTAGTCTTGGGACTGCTTATCGGGTTTCTTATGGCTTGTTTAAGTAATTCGTTTGATCGACTGATGGAAAAGAAACAATCCGTTACCTTTAAATAAGAAGCCTTAGAAAAATCGAAGATCCCTTCACCGGCAATTCGCCTTTTATTGGGAATTCATGGATTCTGGTTTCAGAAAAAAAATTAGAGGGCTACTACTAACAAATTTATATTTAAAGCAAGGCAATACTTAAATGTCAGCAAAGGAACAAGAACAACAATCAACCGCCCAGCTTGAGCAAGTTCAAAGCTTTTATCACCACGCAGAAGATGAAATAAGTTTGGCGGATTTGCTAGAAGTTCTAATCAGGAAAAGAGTTCTCATACTTGCCATCACATCTATTTGCACGCTACTTTCAATATTGTATGTCCAATCAATAACACCCACCTATCAAGCAACTATTGGTTTCCTTCCGCCTGAAGAAATAAATTTTACTTCGCATTTTCCTGACTCTCTTGCCGAAATTCTTCCTGACAAAGCTTGGTATAGTGAGACTGGACAAATAATAAAAGAAAATAAATCTCTATTTTACAAATTTTTAACCATCATTCAGTCTTACCAGCTTCAAGAAAAAGTAGCCACTGAGGGGAATTTCCTCAAGAGATTTGTTGATGACGACTCTGTTATTGCCACAGAAGAAAAGGAGCTTGTGTGGAGAATTAATCAGTCGATACAAATGGGTGGCAATAACAATGGCAAAAAAGAGGGCTCTAAAGAAACATTCGATAGAACTATTTACCTGGACATGAATGGAACGAAACCTAAGGTAATCTCAGATTTCTTAAATACCTTGGCAGAATCGGCGAAAAATGAGGTTATAAATAATACGAAAAAATTAATACAAAGGGAAATTAAAGCTCAAATCAGTAAACTCTCTTTCAAACTGGAGAATCTCCGTATTAATGGAGAAGCAGAGCGGCTTAAAAAAATCAGCCGTTATTCAAAAAATCTTGAAATCGCAAAAAGCCTCGGTATTTTGAAAAATAATTTTAGCAGTCTCACAACAAACACCCCCCTCACATTTGTGTTTGATGAGAAGCAAAAAGCCCCAATGGGATTTGATGATGAAAAACTGCCAATTTGGTATTTATATGGACAGCATGCTCTTGAGAAGAAATTAGATGTACTGAAGCGTCAATCCACTTCTGACCAATATATGAAAGAAATCGCTGAATTAAATTCACAAATAGCAAATTTGTCCAGAATTGATTTATCCCAAATAATTTTTGACCCCGTTATAGTGAGCCAGTCTAGCATTCCCCCCACTGAACCCATTAAACCTGACAAAATAAAAGCTATTGCAATTGGAATGGCCGTTGGACTTTTTATCGGATTTATTATGGCTTTTTTACGTAATTCGATTGATCAATTAAAAATAAAGTAACTATTTAACACCAATAGTTAGACTGAGATACTCTCCCATCGGATTCGCCAACCTGATGTGATATTCGGATGTCACAAGAATGCATTTTTTGACTTGGTTCTTATATAAAGTTCTAAACTTGCTGCTTTTTTACCCCGGATACCGACTTCTACGTCAGGAATCTATGCAATAATTTGATCTTCAGGCACCCCAAGCTTGAGGGCATAGTTTTTCATCAATGTACTTGTGTAGGTCCCATGATATATTCTAAATCCGCTAAAAAAAACAACCTCTCACCATAGATTCTATTGCCGTTTTTCCTCCCGCCAAAACAACTATAGCCTCTGCTTTGACCAATGGATCTTCATAAATCAGGGCTCGGGAAACACCATTCAGCAAAGGCTCTAAAAAAATGACACCTACGACAAGAGTTATTCCAAAGATCAGAAAAATTCCCGCTAAAACTTTTTTCTTCATAAGTAAGTTCTCAAAATGGTCTTTTCAAGTTATGAACAAAACCTACGGTCTCTTTTACCTTTGATAAAGACTTGTCCGAGGAAATGCCATCAAACATAATATTAGTTATTTAAACGCTTTGCGGACTTGAAGGGTGAGTGTGGCAATGAGCAAAATCTCGCAAAACAGAGTGGCCCAAGCCGCCCCTGTAGCCCCATATTGGGGTATCCAGGCAAGATTTAGGGCAAGATTTAAAGCCGTCGCTCCCACCAGATTCCAAGTATTGACCCTCTCCCTGCCCGATGTGATGAGAATATTCGACAATAAAAAGTTTATGAAGAACAAAAGAATTGCCCAGGAAAGAATGTCTAATACATCGACAGCAGGAAGAAATTTATCTCCATACATTAAAGTAATGATTCCATGAGAAAATCCCCATAGCACCAAAGCAAGACTTCCACCCATCAAGGAGTAAATTGCCAAGGCGCTTTTAAACCTGTCTTTGAATTGGGACCGGTCAGAGTGATACTCTTCAACGAGAGTTGGGAACAAGACCAGCATAAAGCTGTGCGGTAAAACAACCGCCACTTCAAATAATTTGTAGGCGGCACTGTAGAATCCAACCACCTTTTCTTCGGTCATCAATTGCAGCATCACGATATCCAGTCGGAAATATAGTACGCTGAAAATCATTCCCACTGCTATCGGCGCGGAGCGGACCATAAAATCCTTCCAGACCGCAAACTGGAATTCTGGAACAAACGAACCAAATCGATGGCGGACAACATAAAAAGACAAAATCAACGATATTGCTTCCGCAACAACAACTCCCCAGACCAGAGGCTCAAGCTCATGGAAGAGTAGAACCAGTGTAACCCCAAATCCGGCCTTGATGATATTGGAAGCCGCCCACAAGACCGAATGATAGACAAATTCTTTAAAGCAATTTCCATAATGCCAGAGCGTCTGTGAAATTGTATTGAACAAAAGAGAAATCGATAGAATCCAAAGCAGATTCAAGGTGGTCTGCGGCAGATCAGTCATCCGGAAAATCAGAAAAACAAGGGCAAGAGTGATCAGGGACGTCCCGATCTTCAACCCAAGAATATTGGAAAGGTATAGTTTCCCCTGTGTAGGAGTTTTGGTGACTTCCCGGACCATCCAGGTATCAAGGCCAAGATTGGAGAAGCAGTTGGCCGACACCACGACTGCGGTGAGAAAGGAAAAAACTCCAAAAAGGGCCGGGCCCAACTGGCGGGAGACCACCAGAGCCAACAGGAAAAGAAAAACCGCGTTGGAAGCTCTCCCTGCAAAAATATAGAGTGTGTTTTTTATCACGGTGGGACAGGCCGACTGACAAGAGGGTTTTCCGAAAAAAACTGGCTCGATTGAGAATTGCCGTCAAAGAGAACCTACGATCACTTCTTCTCAGTACTATACCTGCACCAAAAAATCAATGCGAGGGTTAATTACGCTTGATTCTTGCTTCAATTAAAAATATGATCTTTCAGAAGTATTCAATCACAGCCTTTTTGCCAGCGCAGATACTCATATCTCGCTGAGCACAAGGTCGTTCTTAAAATCCATTTCCATCCTCTAATATATTCAGATGTCTGTGTTATGAAAATTTTGGTCACCGGATCAGCAGGTTTTATCGGCTTCCACACGTCCAGACGATTGCTAGACGATGGCCATGAAGTCATTGGCTTGGATAATGTCAATGACTACTATGATGTGAAATTAAAAAGAGATCGTCTAAAAATCCTTAAAGAATACGACCTTTTTTCATTTTACGAGAACAATCTGGAAGACAAGGCAGCCGTAGACAATTTATTCAAAAAAGAAGAACCTCAACGGGTCATTCATCTTGCCGCACAAGCTGGAGTTCGATATTCCATACAGCATCCAGAAGTTTATGTGCAAAGTAATATCGTGGGCACCTTCAATATTCTTGAGGCTTGCCGCCACAATAAAGTGGAACACCTTGTCTACGCATCAACCAGCTCTGCTTATGGACTGAACACCAAATACCCGTTTTCCGTCCATGACAATGTTAGCCACCCGGTCTCATTTTATGGGGCCACAAAAATAGCCAATGAGCTCATGGCTCATTCTTATTCGCATCTCTACGGACTTCCAACCACGGGTCTTCGGTTTTTCACAGTTTATGGCCCTTGGGGTCGCCCGGATATGGCTTTATTTCTATTTACCAAGGCTATTCTAGCTTCGGAACCCATGGACGTCTATAACCGTGGCGACATGGAAAGAGATTTCACCTATATCGATGATATCGTCGAGGGACTGAGCCGGATCATAAAGAAAGTACCCAAACCTGATCCCGAATGGTCTGGAGACGTTCCCAATCCGGCTTCTTCATCCGCACCCTACAGGGTTTATAATATAGGGTCCAATGCGCCTGTCCGATTAATGGACTACATTCGAGAAATAGAAAAAAATCTTGGGATGGAAGCCAAAATGAACTTGATGCCCATGCAGGGTGGGGATGTCCGCAAATCACACGCAGATGTCGAGGGTCTGATCAGAGATTTTGATTACGCCCCAAAATGGAATATTAAAGATGGCATTAAAAACTTCATCCAGTGGTATGTTGATTACTATAAAGTCAAACTACCTACTCCTTAGAAAGAAATTTTCAACCCCTGTCTCTAACATCTCCGATGTGAATTTTGTTTTAGGGTTCTGAAACCTAAGGCGCATTTCTTCTCGTTTCAGATCATCTCGGCTGAAAACCCGGACTTCGTCAAAGTTCTTAAACGAGAAGATAATTGACAAAATATCCTCAAAACGAGCCAGTACCATCAACCAGAATTGTTTTCCCCTCAAGGTCAACCAGGTTGCGGCTCCTTAAGGCCCTGTATTTCACAACCTGAAAAATTTAGCACCTATTTTGGTGAAATTAAAATTTAAACAGCAAACCCGAGTCTTTTTTTCATCGTGCGCGCGGCAAACAAGCACACTAACACTTTGTTTTTTTAAATTGTTCTTGCTTTCCGTGTACGATATACTTTCCCCTGAGTCAGGGTATTAATCTAAATTTTAGGAGATAGCTTTGGGAGATAAGATCAACCTTGCGCTTATCGGAGCGGGTCACTGGGGGAAAAATTTAGCCAGGGTCTTTTTTGAGCTCGGCGTATTAAAGTCTATTTGCGAATCTTCCGAGGATGTTCTTAAAAAGAAATCCGCCAAATACCCGGGGATTTCAACCACCTCTGCGTTTGCTGATATCTTAGCTTCTCCCGATATCAATGCCGTTGCCATAGCAACTCCCGCCGAGCAGCATTATTCGCTGGCAAAAGAATCTCTACTTGCAGGTAAACACGTTTTTGTCGAAAAACCTCTTTCGCTGACGGTGATGGAAGGTGACGATTTAGTTCGCATTGCAAGAGAAGAAGGAAAAACTTTGTTTGTCGGACACGTTCTCCAATATCATCCTGCCATCCAGACTATCAAAAATATGCTTCACGAAGGTAAGCTGGGGAAACTTCAATATATTTATTCCAACAGGCTGAACCTCGGGAAAATCCGGCGAGAAGAAAATATTCTTTGGTCGTTCGCTCCCCACGATATTTCTGTAATCTTATCTTTGGTTGGAGAAGAACCGGTGGAAGTGACCGCAACTGGAACTAATATTCTCCATCCAGATATAGCAGATACTACTATCACCAATATGAAATTTCCCTCAGGAGTCGGAGCACATATTTTTGTTTCATGGCTGCACCCTTTTAAAGAACAAAAAATGGTGCTTATCGGGAATCGTAATATGGTGGTTTTTGATGACACCGCTCCGGTTGACCAGAAGCTCGTTCTCTACTCACACAAAATATCATGGGAAGGGAATATACCGGTTCCTGAAAAAAGAGAGGGCGTCTCAATAGACCTGACTGAAATTTGGGAAGAACCACTAATTAGGGAAGGGCGCGCTTTTATTGATGCAATCAATGGCAAACCAGCCTTGACCGATGGATCAGAAGGAAGAAGGGTTCTAAATGTACTGCACCGCGCCCAGAAAAGCATGGATACCAAAGGTAGCCTTTCAGAGAAAAAACCCTACTTTATTCATGAGAGCAGTATGGTGGATGAAGATTGCAAAATAGGAGCGGATACAAAAATTTGGCATTTTTCTCATATTCTAAAAAACACCCAGATTGGAAGGAAGGTAAATATCGGGCAAAATGTTGTGATCGGCCCGGATGTAATAGTAGGGGATAATGTAAAAATTCAAAACAACGTTTCTGTTTATCCAGGGGTGACTTTAGAGGACAATGTCTTCTGCGGGCCTTCTTGCGTTTTTACAAATGTGATCAATCCCAGAAGCTCAATCCCAAGAAAAAATGAAATTCTTCCCACCTTGGTACGCGAAGGCGCTACCATTGGTGCCAATTCAACCATTGTTTGTGGAATCACTATTGGAAAACACGCCTTTATAGGAGCAGGTTCGGTAGTGACCAAAAACGTGCAAGACAACGCATTGGTATTTGGAAATCCGGCGAAATTTCAGGGTTGGGTGTGCGATTGCGGCTGCAGGCTCGATGAAAACCCTAAATGCAATGAATGCGGGAAAATCATTGAAACCACTTAATTACCCTCTTTTGTATCCATGATATTGAAAACTTGTTTTCAGGAGTTACTTCGTGTTGCTAGATAAAATAAATAAAAAAGAAGCAAAATTAGGTGTAATCGGGCTCGGCTATGTTGGCCTTCCTTTGGTCATCGAGTTTTGCAAGTCAGGCTTTTCTGTTACAGGCCTTGACATAGATCAAAATAAAGTAAAAGCCCTGTCTGAAGGAAAAAGTTTTATTAAACATATCCCAGATGAAAAAATCCGAGTTTTGAACAAAAATGGGCGATTTAGGGCAACCACGGATTTCACACTAACGAAGGAATTAGACTGCATTCTGATCTGCGTTCCCACTCCGCTCAACAAAAATCGGGAACCTGATATGAGCCACATTATTTCAACGGCGAAACAGATTGCCCCTCATTTGGCGAAAGACCAACTGATTATTTTGGAATCTACGACCTACCCGGGGACAACACAGGAAGTGTTATTACCGGAATTGGAATCTGGAAGCGAATT